>Ga0123355_10018842_pt1 | contig 10973 bp, 7 predicted proteins | sample TergutEmb28metaG_3_FD_89872 | JGI IMG/M metagenome (GOLD analysis project Ga0123355, IMG submission 89872) | Embiratermes neotenicus P1 segment gut microbial communities from Petit-Saut dam, French Guiana - Emb289 P1 | ecosystem: Host-associated > Arthropoda: Insects > Digestive system > Gut ...
GTATTGCTCTGCGGGTTGCCTCTGTCGTTTTGGCGCATCCGTGTAATATTTGTCCCATAGTTTTTTGTTCTCCTTTGGCAATTCATTTGCACCATTATAACATGGGACTAAACACCTAGTTGCCGCGTCAGCAAAACGCACGGCTTTTTTAAAATTGCCCTGTTCGGCAAGCGGCTCTCCGCAACTTCCGAGAAGCCCTTCGCGCTGTTTTCTTACATCAACGCACAATTTCCCTACATAAGCCGGAGCATACTCCGGGTCAATATCAAGCACCCTGTCAAAATATTCATTCGCTTGCCCCCACTCGGAATCTTCCAAAAATAAATTGCCCCGCTTCATTAACGATTCAACACCGGGAGCGGCGGCGGTTGCATTTGCCGCACCGACGGGCGTAGCGGCAGACCCTTGCTTTGCTTCGTCCTTCGCAAGCACCTTCTTCACACCGCGAATCAAATCCTGCACAAACCCGATTTTCCCCATATCCTGCGATTGCAAATGCGAAAGTTCGTCGGGCATGTCATATGCGTCAATATCGCGATAGCAGGGAATAAGCAAGCGCGAGCGGTCATTTTTCATAAGCGAAAGAAAGCGACTCCACTCGTTTTTCACCCAAACGGCTTCGAAATATTCCTTTTTCGTACCAACAACAAGCATGACCTTTGCCGAATTTAACGCGCTGAAAATAAACGGCTCATAGCCTTGCCCCAACCTGTCCTCCAAGGTTATGCGCGAAAAAAATACTCGATAGCCTTCATTTGTAAGCTGATAATAAATATCCTGCGCGAGGGTGCTGTCTTTTGTGCGGCTACCGCCGTCCGCTGTTTCTTTGTAGCAAATGAAAATATCAAAAGGTTCTTCTCGGCTTGAAATCGCCAAAATTCCCTTTTGAATTTCGCTGATTTTTTTGGCTTCCGCTTCGTATAAACCCTTGGTATAGCTGTCCGGGGCATTTTCCAATGCCGCCAAATAATCCGCGTCGGTTAAAACGGACTCGTGTTGAACGCGATGGCAGGTCGGCACACGCTCATGTGTTTTCGGGTCTTCCACGTATTCGATGCCGAAGCGGCACAAAACAATACCCCAGTGCGCCTCTGCGCTTGCGGAGTCCTCGTTCAAAATATTTTCGTATGTAGCTAAGGCTTTATCAAATTCGTTCAGCCGCCGAAAATGATTTGCGCGATTAAATAAATTAACAACGCGCTCTTCGTTTGCTTTCGGCAAAGTTGTCGTTGTTCCGCAAGAATCGCATGTTCCGAAAACCGCGCCCGTTTCGGCAGGAATGTCGCCGCCGCACATTTTACACTTGAATACCATGAAACCATCTCCCGTGTCATTCTTTTTCAGTTGTCTTGGTAACTACAAAAAGGTGTACCTTTTTATAGTGGGCTGAATTTGCTCCTTATTTGCCGTAATTTGTCAAAATATCGCAAAAAACTGGAAAGTTTACGTTGACTTTCCTTTTTTTGTGTGCTAAATTTGGGGCGAACGTGAACTATAAAAAGGTACACCTTTTTATAGTTCACGTTATTTTTTTCCGCCGCGCATTTCCCGCAAGCGATTGTAAAATGTAGATTCTTTAAGCCCGGTTTGCTTCAACGCTTCATTAAAATTGATTCCGCCGCGCTCCCAATTTTTCACTACAGCAGCGAAATTCTCGGGACACCTTTTTACAGGACGCCCGAGGTGCTTTCCCTGCGCCTTTGCGGCGGCGATTCCCTCCGCTTGGCGTTCCCAAATATGCTCACGTTCAAGTTCCGCTACCGCCGCAAAAACCGTAAGCATGAAGTGTCCGGTCGGCGAGTGTTCTTGCCGCTTAACTTTTCCAAAAATATGCGCTCCGCCGGAATGCCTCGGCTTGCCATTGCGATAACTTGCCGGCATTCATTTTGGTCTTTCGATGAAACGCGGATGTATGCAAATTCCTTCATTTGAAATATCCTCCCGTATAAATTTAAAGCGAGCAAAAGTGCGCCGCGAGGTTAATCCTTGCGGTGCATTTTTGTTCGCTTCGCGATTGCTGCTCTGTTTGTTTCGTTTTAAGTATCGCGAACGTACTTGAGAAGCCCGTTCAGGCTTCGTCGGAAAACGCGCTGAAGCCCGCGATTTTCCGCCTCGCCTTCACGGTTCTCAAGGTCGTTCGCTATAAGTAACCGAAGCCCCGGGAACTTCGGGCGTGCAGAGCTTTCGCTCCGCGTTGCCGCGTTGTATGAAAGGTGTGCACATGGGCACCTGCATTCGGTCGGCCGTGTCCGGATGCATTCGCCCTCTTTCATATGTTACGGTGGGTGGTACTTTGGTGCGTGGTGGTACGGTGAAACGTGATGTTACATGCAACCGGCTTACAGCGGCTTCGGCACGGTTCGGTGCGGTCAGTTTCAGGGCGAACCCCTTCCTGAGATGGCAAACACGTCCTTTGGCATAGAAGCGACTGCTTTGTTTCTCGGTTGCAGGGCAAGTATATCCCAAGCGTCATACCATGATATCCGGAATCGTTCCAGGAAATTTTCCTGGAATTTTTCCGGGAATCGTTCCCGGATTTTTGCACACCGAGGCGTTCGTTACAGTTGTGTGCATCAAAGGAAGAGAGTATAATGTGCGGAAAAAGGAGCGTCGTCCGCTGTGAAAATACGAAAAGCAACGCCCGCAGACGCAGAAATTTTGCGCCGGCTGTATCACGAACATTTGACGGCGTATCCGCCGAAAAATCCGGCGGACATCGCACTGTGGCGCGAAAAAATCGCTCGCTTTGAAAGTGATGCCGAGTATCACTTGCTTGTCGGCGAGGTCGAAGGGCGCGTTGTTTCGACGGTTACGCTCGTCGTGATTGAAAATCTCACGCGCAATTTGCGTCCGTATGCCGTAATCGAAAACGTCGTAACCCATGCGGATTTTCGTGGCAAAGGCTGCGCCGCCGCACTTATGCAACACGCCGGCGAAATCGCTCAAAGCCTCGGCTGCTACAAAATCATGCTTTCTACCGGCTCGAAAACCGAAGGCACGTTGCAATTTTACGAAAAATGCGGCTTCAACTGCCGCGATAAAACGGGCTTCGTTAAATGGCTTGAAAAACCTGCGGAGTATCCTGCGCAATTTTCGCGTCGGTACGGAAAATTTGCTGTACGTTAAGGAGAACCTGATGAATCGGTTTACTTTCGAATACGACCTAAATCTCGACATGAACCCCGCCGTCGGGCGAATGACATTCACCGCCGACGGCATAATCCGCGCAGAGGAAAACGGCGCGGAAATTTTTTCGCTTGCCGCAAAGGACATAAAGGAAGCGAAAGTTCAAGCCGGCGTCGGGTGCGGCTTAATTTTTGCGCAATACGAGCGCGAAGCGGAATCCGTCCGGGATGAAGCGGGCGCACCGCAGGGCGAACAGCCGGATTCTCGCTCAAATGAAGGGGTTAAGGGGGCGTTGCCCCCTTGCGGGGGTTCAGGGGCGGAGCCCCCGAGAACTTCGGGAGCAGTCGAATCTCCTGCAACCTCCGACCGCGTTCTGTGCCGATTTTCGATGTCGGGGCTGAAACAGGCGGGCGAGTTTTGCAAAATCGTAAATTTCTACATTGAATCCGGCGAGGCGGCGTTTCCCGACGAACCGGAAAAATTTGTGTGCGAACAATGCGGCCGCCCCATGATTGCTGAAATTTCGGTGTGCGTATTTTGCTACAGCAAATTCAGCGTGATTAAGCGCGCAATGGGATTTTTAAAACCGTATTGGAAAACCGTCACGTTTTCGCAAATTTTAAGCACGTTGTCGCTGATTTCATTTATGTTGCCGCCGGTTATTATTCAGCGGCTCATTGATACGCATTTGCAGCCCGAGGGCGCAGAACCCTTCGGAACATGGGCGCAAATCGGAATTTTTGCGGGCGCGTTGCTGATTTCGCGAATTATCGGCGAAGGCGTAACCATCATCGCGGCGCGGCGTTATAATCGCGCAACAATTTCCGTTTTTGCCGACATGCGCACAACCGCGTACAAAAAACTGCAAAGCCACTCGATGTCGCTGTTTGCAAAGCGCACCCCCGGCGATTTAATTCGCCGCATCATGGAAGACACCGACACTGTCGGCGAATTTCTCGTAGACCTCGCACGGTGGGTTACGGAAATGCTCTTAATGTTCACAATCACGTCGATTATTTTATTTATCGCGGATTGGCGGCTCGCGCTTCTTGTGCTTGCGCCGGTGCCGCTTGTAATGCTTATCATGTGGGGATGCCAAAAATTTTTGTACGCCCGTTTCGAGCGTCAATGGCGCAAATCGTCCCGCGTAAATTCCATTTTGCACGATATTATCAAAGGCATTCGCACCGTAAAATCTTTCGGCAACGAACGCCGCGAAATTAAAAAATATGCCAAAGCAAATCACGACCTCGCCGCGATTTCTTCCGACAACGAAGTGCTTTGGGCGTGCATGTTTCCGCCGCTGACCTTTCTTGTAAGCGTCGGCGAATTTTTAGTTTTGCTCGTCGGCGGATGGATGGTTCTGAACGGCACTTTGCCGCTCGGCGTAATGGTGATGTTCACAATGTATCTTTGGGCGATTTACGAGCCGCTTCGTTGGCTTGTGAACGTGCCGCGTTGGCTCGCTAACACCACCACAAGCATGGTCAAAGTTTTCGAACTTCTCGACGAAGAAAGCGAAATTAAAAAAGCCGCCGCGCCGAAAGATGTTCCCATTACCGGCAAGGTGGCGTACAACAACGTGTTTTTCGGCTACAAATCATACGAGCCGGTTTTAAAAGGCGTGAATCTCGAAATCAAACCCGGCGAAATGATTGGGCTTGTGGGCAAATCCGGCGTCGGCAAATCCACGCTCATTAACCTCGCAATGCGCCTCTACGACCCCAACAACGGCAGCGTCAAAATAAACGAAACCGACCTTCGCGACATGACGCCCGCGCATTTGCACGAAAATACCGGCGTTGTGTTTCAAGACAGCTTTCTTTTTGCCGGCACATTTTATGAAAATATCGCCTACGGCAAAAACGGCGCGACCCTGGACGACGTAATTTCCGCCGCGCAAGCCGCAAACGCCCACGATTTTATCACGCAAAGCCCCGACGGCTACATGACGCTCATAGGAGAAGGAGGGCAATCCCTCTCCGGCGGCGAGCGTCAACGCCTTGCAATCGCCCGCGCAATCATAAAAGACCCCGATATTCTCATTCTCGACGAGGCGACCTCCGCTCTCGACGTAGAAACCGAATCCGTAATTCAGGAATCCCTCGCCCGCATCACGAAAAATCGCACAACAATTGCCATCGCCCATCGCCTTTCAACCCTTCGCAACGCCGACAGGCTTGTTGTTCTGGACAAGGGCGGCGTTGCCGAAATCGGCACACACACAGAACTCTTGCGCAAAAAAGGAATTTATTTCGACCTCGTTACCGCGCAACGCAAAAGCAGCAGGGATGATTGAATAAAATAATACCGAGTTCGCGGGACTCCGCCCCGCACCCCGGAAACTTTTGAAAAAGTCTCATCAAAACTTTATCAAAAAACCGCGCAAAGCGCGGTTTTTTAGTGTTTTGCCCCGCTTTTCCAAAAGCGGGCAGGGTGCGGGGGGCCGGTCGTTCGCTTCGCGAACTGCTCGCCCATGCATCCCGGACGGAGTCCCCGCGACTTTAATTTATAAAAAAAATCCGTTGTTAATTCGTAATTGTTTGCTCGGTTTCTTTGTCGAAAACGTGAACGCGCTGCGTGTCGAGAGCCATTGTGATTACATCGCCGGATTTGGCGGTGGAACGCGGGTTTACGACTGCCGTCATTTGCTGGCCGGCAGTTACGAGATAGAGGTTGATTTCCGGCCCGAGAAGTTCGGTAACTTCAACGTCACATTTGATAATCGAGTCGGGGGATTGTGAAAGGAACATTTCTTCATCATGGAGGTCTTCGGGGCGAATGCCCATAACAACGGTTTTTCCGTCGTAGCCGCCTTCGATGAGAGCCTTGGCTTTAGCTTCGGGGAGCTTTATGGGATGCTCGCCGAACATAAGGAAGCAATCCGAACCTTCAACTTTGCAGGTTACATCCAAGAGGTTCATTTGCGGCGAACCGATAAACCCGGCCACGAACAGATTTTTCGGGCGATTGTACAGGTTTACGGGGCTGTCAACCTGTTGCGCAACGCCGTCTTTCATTACAACGATGCGCGTTCCGAGGGTCATAGCTTCGGTTTGGTCATGGGTTACGTATATGAAGGTTGTTTGCAGTTTTTGGTGGAGCTTTGTAATTTCTGTACGCATTTGAACGCGGAGTTTCGCGTCGAGGTTCGACAGCGGTTCGTCCATGAGGAAAACTTTCGGCTCGCGCACGATTGCGCGCCCCATTGCAACACGCTGACGCTGCCCGCCGGAAAGTGCTTTCGGCTTGCGGTCGAGAAGGTGTTCGATGTCGAGGATTCTTGCGGCTTCGTGTACTCTTTTTTCGATTTCGGCTTTGGGCGTTTTGCGCAGTTTCAAGCCGAACGCCATATTGTCGTGTACGCTCATGTGCGGGTAAAGCGCGTAGTTTTGGAAAACCATTGCGATGTCGCGGTCTTTCGGCGCAACGTCGTTCATCAGGCGGTCGCCTATGTACAGCTCGCCTTCTGTTATCTCTTCAAGCCCCGCTATCATGCGCAGCGTTGTTGTTTTTCCGCAACCCGACGGCCCTACGAAAATAATAAATTCCTTGTCGGCTATTTTCATGTTGAAATCCGTAACGGCCACAAAACCGTTCGGGTACTTTTTCACGATGTTTCTGAGTTCTAATCCTGCCATAACTCCTCCTGTTTTTTGACGCCTGCATTCGCACATCGCGCCATGATTAGAAATGTTACAATTATATTACAAAAAAACAACCGGGCTGTCAATTGTAAATTAACTCAAAATTCGTGCTTGGTTTCTGTAGGATTCCACAAGTGCGGCGGAAAAATTCCCGGAAGCTGTGTTCCGTTACCGAAGCAAGCTCATTCGGATAACGGGCGAGGGGGAACCAAGCAGTGATAACACGAAATAATTTTATGGGTGCAGAGCAGCAGAGCGACTTTTTACATATTCACAATAAGCATATAAAATGTCGCAGGCACTGCTCAATGCAGAGATTTATCCGTATTACGACGCCGCCTTGGGGATTTTGATTTCTTTAAGTGATATTGTCGCACCGTATGCGGAAAATACATCTGCAAAGGCGGCGGAATTTCTTCCGTAGTAGACGGCACAACAAGACATCGGCGCACCTTTATTATTTTCATCGCCGTCAATAATAAATTTTAGTCGCGTATCATATAAAAAACATATTGATGCCGCAATCGGGTAAACGTATTTTTTCCAGTGAGACGTGTTTGTTGCAACGGGCACCAGCGCAATAATTTCATTATCATATTTTTTGTGTGAATCGGAAATTTTTTTAAACCAATCTCGAATTGTGGTGCCGCGCACTCTGTCTGCTCCGTATGGCGGATTAACGTAAATTGTCGGATAATTCCATTCCGCACATAACCCATCCGTTTCCGGAAGCAAAAATTCCACATCGGCATTGACTATGGAAAATACACTTGAGCATGGGTCTAAATCAATCTTGCCGCCCCATACATGTTTAATCGCATCAACATATTTTTTCGGCGTACACCAATCTTTATTTTTTGTAACGGCTTGTCGACCTGCAGACATCGTCTACACCTCCAATCCGCTTAAAATAATCAGCATTTCGTTTAGCACTCGAATATTTCGTTCTTTCGGTGCGATTACGTTAAACCACGTTTCAATTTCCGGCAAATTGTCGATAAAATACGCAGTTAATACGGCATCAGCTTCGCAATCCATGTTTGTTTTCGTGAATCGGTTAGATTTTTTTTCTTTCTCATAACTCTTTTCGAACGCATTTTTTACCGCGCCGAATTCGTCGTTTCCGCTAATAACATTTTGGATGAACGATGCAAGCCCTTCGTCGGTAAGAAACAGCAACCAATCATATGACTGCGACAAAACTTTCATTTCCTTATTTTGATTATCAGAGGTAAACCAATTGCCATGATTGCTTACAATGCCGACAGTCAAGATAAAATTTTTAAGCAGGTCGATGTCGTGCTTAAAGACAGCATTTTCAATAAAAGCATAATAATCATCAAAAAACTCGAAGCCGCCGCTACGTTCAATTGCCGCACCAATTTTGCCGTTGTTTAACCGAACACGCTGAACGGAAGATACACTTCGCGCAACATACGAGCCTTGCTTTGCTTTTTCAATTGTTTGCGGCCCCTTTTTCATTCCCTCTTCCACCCCGACACGTTTACATTCAAACATGGCATATGGCTTATCGGAAAGTTCGTAAATCTGAATATTTTTCCTGTCGCCGGAAAAATATGCATTACAAAACGACGAACCCGAAAACGCAATCGTACAAGCGTTTTTAAGCACGTCGTCTTTCAGCAAATTTCGAGCCGACTTTGTCTTTTGGAAACTCGACGGCAATTTTGCATTATTAAAGATAAACGTTGATGAAACAGTAGCATTCGGAACAGCCGAAATGATATCGAGCAGTTTACTGTGGTGAAAAGTAAACTCAACATTGTGTACTATTTCGGTATTTGCATATTCAGGCAGCGGTCGCTCAATAGCTGTTCTGTATTCATGCCCCCAAGCCTTGATAAGATAAAAAGCCACAATTTCAACAATCGTACCCAACGCTCTGCCTGCCGCTTTTTTTGACGACGCAGCATGTGAAAAGGTTGATTTTGACAACAAATTTTGCAGCTTATCTATGGATAAATATGACATGCATTCCTCCGGTATGTACCGGACTTTTATTTGAAATCGCGCAGTGCCGAGTTCGGAAGAAGTCCGTTTAATGATGCCCATTATATTATCCTCAGCAAAAATTTGCAAAAATCCTTCGCAACGCATAATTTTCCGATTTCTGCAAAAAGTACATACATGATACAGGATTATAAAGGTCAAAAGCCGTCGGTTAATATCGACGACAATATCGCCCTCATAAAAGGGCTTTTCGGCGACTCGCAAGATTTTGTAGGGCGCGAGTTTCGTCCGGGCGGTGCGGGTGCGCCGCGTCTTTATATGGCGTACTTTGACGCGATGACGAATCGCGAAGCCATGGATTTCACCGTGATTCGCCGTCTTTTTGACATGGATTGGGCGTCGCTGCCCACGCATTTGCCGAGCATCTACGAAACCATGCGCGACCGCGGAATCGCTACAACGGACATTTCCGAATCCGACGACATGTTCGACATCTTATATTTCATTCACGCCGGCGACACCCCCGTTTTCATCGACGGCTGCGACAAATGCGTTATCGTCGCAACGCGCGGATTTCCCAACAGGGGCGTTCAATCCACCGAACTCGAAGTTGTTGTGCAGGGTTCGCGCGAGGCTTTTTCCGAAGTCATGCGCTTTAACACCGCGCTGATTCGGCGACGAATTCGCGACAATAATTTAATCGTGAAGCAATCGAAACTCGGCTCGCGCAGTTTAACCGACATCGCCGTCGTTTATATGAAGGACATCGCTCGCCCCGAGGTTGTTGCCGAGGTCGAACGACGCCTCGAAGCCATCGACATCGACGGCGTTTCCGACAGCGGCTGCGTCGAACAATTTATCGAAGAAAGTTGGCTTTCACCGTTTCCGCAGGTTCAGCTCACCGAGCGTCCCGACAAAGCCGCGTCGTCGCTGCTTGAAGGGCGCGTGGCAATTATCGTTGATAATTCGCCGTTTGTAATTATCGTTCCCGTCACGATGAATTCATTCTTTCAAGCATCCGAAGATTATTATTCCCGCTGGCAGGTTATGAGCATCACCCGCTTTTTACGCTTCGTGGGCGCATTCACCGCCATCGCGCTGCCCGGACTTTACATGGCCATCGCGCTCTTTCACCCCTCCATGATTCCGCTGCTGATGGTTTCGCGGCTCGCCGAAGCCTCGCAAGCAGTCCCCTTCCCCGCCGTTTTGGAATTTTTGCTTCTCGACGCCGCGTTTGAACTTCTGCGCGAAGCCGGCATTCGCCTCAAAAGCGCGAGCGGCGGAACAATCGGCATCGTGGGCGGCTTAATTATCGGCCAAGCCGCCGTTGAAGCCGGCCTCGTAAGCCCGATTGTTGTAATAATCGTCGCGCTTACCGGCATTTGCACCTTTGCGATTCCCAGCGTGTCCCTCGTTTACGGCTTTCGTTTGGTGAAATATTTTGTTCTCGCGCTGTCGGCATTTTTCGGATTTTTCGGATTCACAATCGCGATGCTTGCCGTTCTCGCGCATTTAGCGGGATTGCGCAGCTTCGGATTCCCCTACCTCATGCCCTTCGCCGCATCCGAAATGAACAAATACGAAGACTTAAAAGACAGCTTATTCCGCTTCCCGCTGTTCAGCCTGAAAAAACGCCCGTTTTTCGCAAATCAAGACCAAGCCGCGCGCGTACGCCAAGACAGTTAGGTTTTCGGGGGCTTCGCCGCGCGTCAAACGCGCAATGAACACCGGGAGCAAATGTAAGAAGCTACACATTCCCTCGAAGCCGAACAGGCTTTGGAGAGTGTTGAAAAATTGTCCTTAACAAAACTTTTTACGGAGGCTGTTCATGTCATCCAACGAAAAAATCACGATGCGCCAATTGCAAGTTATGCTTATTATCAGCGCGATGGGAACGGGCGCGGTTGTTTTGCCGCGTCGTGCGGCGGAATTTTTGCCCGTGCAGAACGTGTGGGTGATTGCCGTTGGCGCAGCAATTGCCGCCGTCGTGGTGGGCGTACTGATTTCTGCGGCGGCGCGGGCGGCCCGCGATGCTTATGATTTTCGTGATAATTCCCGTGACAACCGAGACCTTGGGGACTCCGTCCCCAACCCCCTGCAAGGGGGCAACGCCCCCTTGACCCCAACAGAGAAACCGCGCGAAGCGCGGTTTCTCAATAAAAGTTTTGATGGGGGTTCGGGGGAAACTTTTTCAAAAGTTTCCCCCGAGAATGTTTCCTTCATAGCAAC
>Ga0123355_10018843_pt1 | contig 10973 bp, 2 predicted proteins | sample TergutEmb28metaG_3_FD_89872 | JGI IMG/M metagenome (GOLD analysis project Ga0123355, IMG submission 89872) | Embiratermes neotenicus P1 segment gut microbial communities from Petit-Saut dam, French Guiana - Emb289 P1 | ecosystem: Host-associated > Arthropoda: Insects > Digestive system > Gut ...
AATTATATTCGCAAGAGAAACAACTCAGCGGCAGGAATTTGAATGGGTAGGGGGGGGGGGGGAGAAGGGGTCCGGATTACCAGGAAATCTGAACCACTGTGGAGACAGTCTGTGGTGTGGGTAACGTACAACATATCATTACTCAGTGCTGAAGTATGACTTCTTAAACAGTAAATATTGTACGTGTATATATATATATATATATATATATATGGCCTTATTGTTTTAACATTGGTTATAGTCACTTTGAATTGTAAGTCTTGTCCGCCACAGATACGCTACGTTTTACGCACTGGTGTTATGAAAGTAGACTGAAACTGGTCTATAATTTATATGAAAGTGTGCAATTCAGAACTGTTTTACACCGGTTTGTGTGCATGCAAGCGTAGAGCGCAAGTTTATGTTTAACGACGCTGTAGATATATAGAGCCTTAATCTTTAGCTTCATCTTAGCAGCGGCCTGTATCGGGGTAGTGTTGGTGCTCTAACCTCTGTACCTACTAACACGCATTCCGCGGGACTCTTGGTTGGGTCTGTCTGCCCTCTAGCCACTAACAAAGAATGCACATGCGTTTAGTGATGACATCATTGTTTCCAAAGGCGAGGTGTCGTCGCGAGCCCGACGCAGCACAAGGGTCACTGAGAGCCTGCGAGTCACCGAAGTGTCACGTCGAGTCGTGACTTCATCTTCCGACTTGCTGCACTCAGAGTCCTCCCAGCAGCAGGATCTGCTGTATCCTTACAATTTATTGGAGTCTGCAAGGATCCTTCAGCCAGAGGGCGACGACTACAAGCTTGTATTCATCAGTTCAGATTCTTCGTCGAAAGAAGAGGAGGGTTCTCATGACTCGGACGACGATGCTGCAGATGAAGACAGTTCGTCCACTTCCTCAATTGGTGGCGGCGTTACTTCCGGTTTTGACTGTGACTGGGACTACTTTGAGAGTTCCTCTATGGTGCGACCCGTTGTGAGGGACTGGACGTGGAACAAAAGCAGCGGTGGGGGAGGGGAATCGTCTGACGATCAGCAGCAAACCTTTTTGAGAACTTCCGGTATTGACTCCCCGCCGAGTCTGTCCAGTTCTTACCGGAAGCGGCTCTTGTACAGTACCAGGGGACCAGCACTGGACGTAGATGACGTAAGTCCGGCTTCTGTGCGGAGAGAGACTAGTTCTCCGGCGTCGTCCTCCGACGGTGGCAGTTTCCTGAGACACCGTCGGTCACCTGTTGCTGACTGTTCTGTATTAGACGACCAAGTAATGGGCGGTAGTTACCTGGGCATGAATGTAGACGCGAGGTCAAGGCCTCCTCCCCCATCCATGTTCTGTAATCCTCGACAACAGCGACAATATTTCACACGTGGTGATTCGTTAAGGTCAAGTGGAGAGAGAAGTCTGGAAGAAATCACGTTTTCGGATCACTTTTATTACTATGGCTGTTCTGCACGAAGGGAAGGAGGGGAAGAGCTGTCGAACCGGCAGCCAGGTGGGGAGGATATCTCGAGCCCACGGGCAGCAAGAACAGGCAGCAGACACCAGTGCAGTGTGGACAGCGAGGCGCGTGGTCATGTTTCTGCAGCACCGACCGCCATCCCGCTGACAAGGGGCTCCTGCGAGAGTTGCGGCGCTGTCGACGTCAAAGCGACTGTTCCTGTGCCAGTACCGGTACCGATACCAGTACCGGTACCCATCCCCGTGCCGGTACCGGCATCCTTGTGGCCCCAGGCTTCTGCCACCCCACACCACCAGATGCAAGTTTCAGCCAGTGCTGATACAGTGAGTATCGCTGACATCGTTTATTTGGGGGCGCAAGAAGGGGGCGGTGACGGGTTTTCTGCTGCCACCGCATCTGCAGCTGGTCCGGGCGTCAGGATACGTATACGGAGTTTCCAGCGGCCGCCTGCCATTTCACATGTCGTCGTAGGTCCTTGGTGCACGTGGCCCATCTTGGCCCCCACAGGAGACCCATACTGTACCTCGGCGTTTATCAGCGTTGAAGGAGGAGAAACAGCCACCTCCACTGCTATCGGTGATGGCGTTGTTAACAGCTCGGAACGAACACCTGCCTTATCAGAACACCAAGTGAGCGTGTCCGAGCAAGCTTCTGTCAATCAGAGCATTCATAGTGATGGTGCAGTAGAAGCAGCTAGTGGCAGTGGGCAGTGTGCTACCGACAGCCAGACAGTGCTCACGGAGCAACGGGAGGAAAACGCAGAAACCATCAAAAGTGCGCAGAAGTGTACGGAACCAAGTAAGAAACCGAACACGAAACAGGGAAACAGACGTAAGCACAAACAAAAGCAACGGAAACAGAAACGTGAAGCCGAGCAGAAGGCCGCTGTGGCAGCAGCTGCTTTAGCTACAGCGGCTGCACCGGTAAGTGAAGGTGTCACTTGTCACGAGACGGAGAAAACAGAAGAACAGCCCCCGGATGGTGACATAACACTTAAAGAATCGCCACAGCACTCAGAAATCGATGAAGAAGAAAGAAAGAGAGAAGAAATACTGTGTGAACCTTTATCGGATGTCACAGAAACCGATAAGCAGCCTGACGTTACTGATATCTGTGTCTCCATGAGTGATGTGGCAAATGATAGTGAGCAGCTGAGTGCGAATAGAGTCATTATGTTAACCGACAACGGAGCGAATCCAAGTGAGAACTGTAGTGACAGTGGCATTGTGCTAGTTATGTTCCGACAGTTCGAAGATGATGGTTCGGAAAATGTTCATGTCAAGAACGGTGGAAACATATCGCAGAGTGCAGAAAGTTTGGGCGGAGCCGTATTGCATACGGTGGCTCAGACTGTCGCCCATCAAAACACCAAGAACAGGAGGTCTAACAAAAGAGGGCGAAGGAAGAAGCGCAGACCGCCATGTGATAATATTAAAGAGAAACGAATGATGGTAGCTGCTGCCGCCGCACCCGTTGCGGTGTGTGAAGTCGCTGATGATTTGTCACACATACCGCGGGAAAGACTGTCTTCCTATTCGTCGTTATCATCAAATAGTGATTCAAATGAAGATTGCGAAACTAGTGGTAAATCACGCGTGAAAAGAACGTATTATTTCACTTCACGTGATGATTGCGATGTATGTAGTGACGGCGATGTAAATACCATAAGCAACAGCGAAATAAACAAGGAACATGATATTGTCACAAGTGAAGAAGAGGAGGAAGAAGTCGAAGAAAGGAGGATGAATGAAATGGAAGAGGAGGAATGTTGTGAGTCGGTTGTGGCGGCTGGCGATGGCACGACGCCTGCTGCAGGCGAAGGTGACCAGCCGGACGGTAGTTCGTCGTCACGTTGTAGTTCAGACACGGAAGACGATCATACCGATGGGAAGCATTTCTCGAGAGTGTTCGTAGTGAATAGCAGCACGGATAGCGAGGAGAGTGACGCCGAAACGGCGGCAGTGCGCCTTACTAAAATTCAAGCCCTACCTGAAGACGACTTAATGACAGCCTCGGAAAATTATGCAGTTTATAGAGAGAGTACTGAGCCTTTGTTAAGGAGCGAGGACGGACATGTTGGTACTTGCCGTGGCACGCTAGAAAATAAATCGAGTGTGTTTGAAGACAGTAAGAGTGTGATTGATGTGATGCTTGTGAGTCACCGTGTGTTCCTAGAAGGGGAGGAACCTGTCCATTCAGAACAGACTGTACACGAAAGTGAATGCGTTGGACCCGAAACTGTAAGTCACTGTGATGCAGCAATAACCGTGACTGAAGGAGGTGACACCAAAATTTCTGACCCGACTGTACTAGTTAATGAAACTCTGCCAACTGTATTCGACAGTGAAGGAGTTACAACTGAGTTAGTCGTAAAGCAGAGAGAAGAAAACGAGTTGCGGCCTACATTTATGAATAAAACTGTACTTGAACACGTCACTACGGATATGATAGCGTCAGACCGTGAAGAAGGAGGCGGACAGAGAGCGCTGGGCGAAGCAGATGAGGAGAAGAGTGAATTCCTTCCAGTTAATTGTCCCGCGGCTGTACAGAAAATAGACGAGGGCAGCAATCCGGCCATTGAAGTGTCTTGTGACGTCACTGTGCTTACCGATGTTGATGTGATAGTACCGTCTGCACATAATGCCGGTTTGCAGGCGAGCGGCAAAGACGCAGAAGGGAATGTGGTGGCAGAAAATTGCTCTGATCTGGACACAGTTTACGTCAACACGCCAGAGCGCCAGCACGTAGAGCGAGATTTTAAAGTTAGTGAAAAAGACATTGACCACATATCATCTAGTTTACCTGTCCATTCAGCTGATAGAGAGTCAACACTAATGACAGATAAGACATTGAAGACAGACGATAAGAAAGAAACAGCTGACACTGTTTTGAAGCTGCTCTATAGCAGCTTGGACTGTAGCACGCCGCATCCCCATTCGACCGTAGATACGCCACAGTTTTCAGTCGAATCTGTACCTACCGAGGATGAACGTACTTCCGGTTTGTGTCATTCAGAAAATAAAGAAATAGAGGAAGTTGAGAAGTCTGTGTTTGTGGATGAACCGTTTGATGGAGAAGAAGATGGGGTTGTGGGAAGTGATAGTGTGTTAGTGACAGACGACAGTGTTAATTGCGAATCAAATGAGGGACAGATAATCAGTGCAAAGCCTATTGCAGCATTTGGCGATGGAATCGTTGCTTCTGATAATAGTGAAAGTTCTCATAATAACCCTGTGTCATGTGATGTTAACTCCCTCTGTTGTGAGGTTGACGAAATCTGCCCTCACGATTATATACAGCCAGACTGTTCTACAGTTTCCATGGAGATTTGTCCAATCGATCCAGTTTCCACAGCTGCTAGTGGCTGTTGTAGTGAAGATAGCCCATTCGTATGTGAAAGTAAACTGGCGCTGTTGTCAGATCAGATTATTCCTAAAGTAAGTGAAGGTATTTCGAAAGAAAATAATGACGTAAACGTTGGTGAAACGGTTATTAGTGCAGATCTGTGCGGTAAGAGTGTATTTAGTGCGGAGTCACACGATATCTGTAATAAAAACATAACCGCTGTGCTAGACACTGCTGACGTAGTGCAGCAGAGTGAAGAATTAAAGTCATTTAGCGATGTTAGTACGACAGGTGTTGCAGGTTCGCCTGCAGAATTTATACAGGAGCGTTTCACGGGGTCGTGTGCTACTGAGAATAAGCAGGGAGAGAATGACACTAGACATACTACGGAGGATAGTATTGTGTCAGTCGGTAATGCAGCGTGTAACGAGGGGGAGTCTGATGCTGAAGTTTTACGGGTGTGCGCTGAAGATACAGCTGGGGGCGTAACGGCTGCTGTATATGAGAAATTAGTTTCAATCGATAACAATGCATTGAGTGCAAGTCTTGAAGATTCACCTGTTGAAACAGCTGTGACTCATGTTAGTTTTGACGGGGAGGCCAAGGAGGAGATCCGGTCTAGTGGCGACCCCGTTATGTTAACAACTGTGCATCAGTCCGCGGAGAGCGCTGGCGTCGCAGGTGAAGACCAGCTGCAAGGTGTGTCGTGTTCAGTTGTGACTGAGTCGGGACAGGAGAGAGACGCGTTCGATTCCCCCGCCGGGGAGCCTCGCTACACGAGCCTCGTGATGATAACGCAGAACCACCTGCACCAGGAATCCATGGTAAGCGTCGTTACTAGCGAGACCACGACGCTTGTGCCTGCTGACGTCATAGTGCGACACACTAATTGGGAGGAAGATGGCGGCGACGCGTCACCAGTTGAGAATAACACAAGTGGGTTGGCAGGATACTTTACACTCACGTTGGAGACTTCGAGAACCTCGCCGTCTTGTAAGAAACCTCTCATCACCAAAACACGTCCCCAGATCATTAAAAAAGAAGAAACGCCCCCTGTGGCCCAACAGGAAAAGGAAGAAGAAGACTTGGTGAAAGTGGTGACCGGTGGTGATACATTATCGGCTGTGGTGTGCCTCGAAGAAGGCCTTGCTGACGATGATTCATGGGTGGAGGAACTTGACAACACAGGTAATAACCATGAGGATGAAGAATTCGCTACCACAACCCCTACTGAAGATTCTGATTCCGGCGACGAAGCGGCTGTTTCTTCGGCTTCCGCGTCGTCGTCGTCATCGTCGTCGTACTCGACGGACAGAGAGGAAGAACTGCGCGGGTACCATCGGTCAGCTATAGACTTCACGCTACACACTATAGTGGAGGAGAGCTGTGAGGAAAGCGAAGTGGAACAGACGCTTGAAGAGAAAAAGAGCAAGAAACAACGACCAACCTCCGCCTCAGAGCTGGAAAAGTATTTTTTTTATGACCTCGGTGGCGGTGCAGCACTGGGTTCGCCTCCCGGTGGGTGCGGTACTCGCGACTTTGATTCGTTCTCGGACACGTGTAGTTCCATATACAGTGAGGGACTAGAGTCCGTGGGGGCGGAGGATGTGCCTACAGGTGGTGTGTGTGACGAACCTATACCGGCTGCGGATGATCAAATAGACCCTGCGGATCTGGCGTCTTCGAGATTAGAGAAGTATTTCTTAACAGGATTTATGGGGTTTTCAGCGTCGGACCGTAACAACAGGGACTCGGACGGAAGTGGTAGTGTTGGTAGTGACAGTGAAGGGAAGCCTAGCCCGGAACAGAGGCGGAAGAAGTTGGTGCGAGCGCGCGGGACCGGTAGGCAGCACTCATCATCATTGGATAACCTCGTGAGTGGAGAATTATCTGGGGCGGAACAACAACTATCAGAACTGCAGGAGTCCGAGGATTCCTCAAGTACGGAGACGGATACACACTATGAAGACGGAGGCTTGTCTTCACTGTCCGTTTCTGCTTCCGGTTTTGAGAAATCTGATGGGCAGTTCGACACTGTTAAGAGAAAGAAGAAGAAACGCAGTGTTTCGAGTAGTGCGGGTGGACGCACGTCTCCTGCTTCTTCACATTCACTAGACGAGAAGAAGGACTGTGTCTCAGCTAAGTCTCCTGTTGCAGATTCCACCCCTGACAAGATTATTGCATCCTCTGAAGAATTGTCTACGTTAGGCATTGGTCATGAAGACAGCTCCACGACGGATGATGATGAGGGCTGCAAGACACCGCAACCTGAGTTTCTGTTAATGCCGGTATCCGAACTATCAGCTTCGCGCAATAAACAGCAAAGCAGAGACAGTGGTTTCATAGGCAGCTGCGACGATTTGTTGAAGGAACAACGAACAGGCAGCGACTCCAGCAGCTCTAGTAACAACAACGACTCACCCTCATTAGCCCCCACACAAAAATCGAAACAGTCATCCATTTGTTCAGGTACAGAAGAGCTGAACAGGAGACCTGCAGTGATTGCCAGCTCTTTAGACGCTGGTGTAGGAAATTCACTTCCGGTAGCGGGGGAAGGTGTTAGTGATACTAATAAAACCCCCCACATGGTAACTACCACGTCGATCCCACCTGCTACCGCCCTCACGCGAAAGGATTCCTTTAACAATTGGAGTTCTGATGAGGAAACTAATCTTATGATGTCCAAGATGCGAGTGTTTTTCAAAACAATGGTTGCGGCTTCGTCGTCTGCTCAGGGGCAGCAGAAGACTCCACAGGCAAGCCCTAGTACCCGACAGCGGGGCAAAAAACCGCCACAGCTAGTGTACTTTGAAAATGAATTAACGCGCCTAATGAAAACCGTACCCGGTATCAGGGACGAACAAGTACGGGAGATTGTGGAGTACCTGAGTAGCGAAGACACGTGGAGTGATTCATATGATTCTTCAGACTACACGAGCTCTGACCTGGAGGGCGCATATTATATGCAGCAGCAGGGAAAAGTGGGCGCCGGAATCATGGAAGGAAAGTCTGAGCTGCAGGAGCAGATATCAGCAAGTTGTCAGCAGATTATCAGCAAGTTTGATACCAGTCTGAAGGGTGATGACGATCATGAAGACAAAGCCGGCGCCTTGAATCGTGATACCGCGTTCGTGTACCAGCGTCTAGTAGCGTCCTTCAATAAGATGGCTGGAGATCAACAGACTAGTACCTCCGACCCAAAAGGCAACCACAGCCCGAGTTCCGACTCCACGCCCTATAGTTCTCCGCCCCTTATCGCGAAAGTCATGCATCACATTGGGAGCCGTCTTGTCGCCCTCATGCACGAGGTATCTGGCGGGGAGGGTCTGGGAGCCGCGACATCGAGCCCCAAGGTACGCTATCACCACCACCGACGTCTGCAAGCGAAGTTATCAGCAGCATCCACTACAACCGACGATGACAGTCATACAGATACAGAACAGTCAGGAGTGGAGTTGCCAGGGCTTCCCCGCAGCAAATCCCATGATCTACTTCTGGAACCAGGGGCTCGTCCCACTGGCGTATCTTCGTCAATGGAGCTGGCTACGTCAGAGGAACGTGAGGCGAGTGACTATGAGAGATTTTCTTGGCGGGGAAGTTTCGAATCCGCTCTCATGGCGGCTGATTCGAGGACGAAGCTGTCCTTGCTGCAGGACTCGAACAACGCGTCGTCTACTACAGCCCTAGCGGCCAAGAGACGGTCGGCTGGTGATCTCTTGTTCGCGGGTAAAAGCTCCAGCCGGGAGCAGCTGTTGGACAGAGTGCGAAGTTGTGGCAGTATAGGCGGGAGTGTTGAGGATAAGATTTGGAACGCGAGGCGCAGAAGGTCTTCTGTCCCGGATGCGAACACTTGTCACGCAGGTTCAGGGACGTCGGCGGACGGTGACGATGACGACGACACCGACGATGACGACGATGATTCGGATATGAGGTCGACAACACTTCCCAGGAGTCTGCAGACGTCTTGCAGTGCGGGCACCAACTCCTTGCCTCGGTTGCCGACTTCCACGACGGCTAGTCCCGCCCCCAGCGTGCTGTCCACTGCCAGCGGTGGTGGCATGTACAAGTCGCACAGTGTCCAGCACTTTGGGCAGGGTCACGTCAAGTCCGCTCGGTACAGGCCGCCAGGGTTCAGCAGGCCTGCTGCCCCCAAGCGGGCTCTGTCGGCTCCAGGGTTACAGCCTGTGCATCCCAGTAGAAGCAACAGGGGGGATGGTGGCAGGAGGAGCAGGTTGCAGTCCACCGTCGCCACTCCTACACTGCAAGTCAGTGGTAAGTGACTAAAAAGAAACTGGGGTTGTATCGTGCCTTGTTTGTTTTTCATGTATGGTGTATTTAACGGCCACTTTTAATCATTTGTGCCGAATTATTTGATGATAGCAGATTATGAGTTGTTTGTGGTTGATCCAGTTTCCAGGCCGAAACGACGCTTTCAAAAGAGTTGGGTTTTGTGGCGTCGATTGTTGGGATAAATCAAGGGAGCAGTGAAATTGTTAGGTATGGAAAGGCACAACTGCAGCCAGCTTCAGGTTCTGCCGCTGCTCGTCCCTAGAAGGACAGAGGAAACCTACAGAAATAGCCAGGGTAGCTTCCTCAGGGCCGGTTTTGAACCAGGGATCTCACGAACACGGAAGGATTGCCTCCCTCTCCTTGCGTCACTTTTTTACTTCGTCCCTCCCAGGTCGTGTTTGTTGAATGTCGTGTGTGTTATGTAATGTTTGCCCTGTATACCGGATCTACTGTAGAACTGTACGTAATGACTTGAGAAAACACATGCAGTTGCATCCGCCGGTTTTTAGTGTGGTGGTCACAGTGTATGGGTCTGTTATTTTGGATAACCATAAGAAGGGACGTCAGAGACGAAAGAAAATGTTCCGTAGTAAATAATAATATTTTATTAACTGCAATTGGGTTGTCACCCGGTGGCAGTGGTTATTTTACATGCATACAAGATACGAAATTGGTTACTACTAAATTTAAGTCTGGAGGGCTACATGAGAAGCATGTAGTGGCAACTTGGAATTTTGGGAACCATCTCAGCATTTGCTTATAGACACAGGGAAACCAAGAAAAATCTGTGTCGAGGTGGCCGGTCGCAGGACCTTCAGAATACTGACTTCTAGCCAGCAGTCCGGCATCTAAAGTAAAAACAGCAATACGCACATGGTACAAAAAATATACATGAGATGACAATACACACATGACATCTTAAAATACAACATATGTTAGTGAGCTCCGAATCGTGACCATCCCGTGCTGTTCATTTCGCTGTATTTATGTATTGCTAATGGCAGTCAGTTTTGCGCAGGGCCCCACATCGCCCATCATTAGTGTCGCGTTTTGCTGTTAGGTCTAGATGCATGTGACTGACACACACGACTGTTAATTGGTACGTCACACACAGGAGACACTTCGAGAAAGTGTGTCTGGCTGTAACGTTGTGTGTCGGCGGTGCCCGTTTGCAGTCTGTTTTGACCGAGTTCTTCAGACTCAAGCCAAATGAACTAGTCATGCCCTAAAACTGTACACCACTGCCTGTCTTAAGCTCTTGTGTGCTGAACTGGTAGTGACTATCTTTCTGTTTAATTCGACGTTATGTAAAAGCGTTGTGAGGTAACTTAAATCTCCACGAGGCCGTTCACATGTACAGGATGGGGCAAAAGTCACTTAACACTCGATATTTGACATTTTACCGCTGTTATCAAGCGACTTTGCGCCGTAATGTCAATGTACACGTGTGTGTGTAGACGTAAACAGTTCATGAGTCGTTACATAACCCGCAAACTATTCGCAACCGTACTGTCTATCTGCTATATCCATAATGTAGCTTAAACTCTGCAGTTGCAACATGGGACGTCATATGCGGTTTATCAGAACTGTTGATAAGGTCACAGAGATAATTTTTTTTTGTTAAAAACCACTACAGAACGCTTGAGGAAGTTGGTTTAATTAACGTTTATGTATATTATGTTTATTGGACCGTGCATCATTGTGATAGTTGAAGAATAAAAGACCAACTTGATGTCACTTGCTATTTTATTTCACTTATGTGTTCAACATGTTTCGGACATTAATATATCCATCATCAGGAGCTTGCGACTATTCTGTTCAATTACCACATTAGTCGTATTGTTCTTGGTTCGATGTGTGTTGGAGTTTCGGTGTGGTTGGGTTGG
>Ga0123355_10018844_pt1 | contig 10972 bp, 7 predicted proteins | sample TergutEmb28metaG_3_FD_89872 | JGI IMG/M metagenome (GOLD analysis project Ga0123355, IMG submission 89872) | Embiratermes neotenicus P1 segment gut microbial communities from Petit-Saut dam, French Guiana - Emb289 P1 | ecosystem: Host-associated > Arthropoda: Insects > Digestive system > Gut ...
CGTCTGAGTTCTAATTGCCGACGTTTCGGAACTCACTATCGGTTCCATCTTCATAGGCAGGTGAATGCCTATGAAGATGGAACCGATAGTGAGTTCCGAAACGTCGGCAATTAGAACTCAGACACCGGGGAATTACCCAAAAAGGAATAAATTACAAATAATAAATTGTGTACTACAGTTCAGTCTTCAACGTAACAACAAACAAGAATATACACTATACAGCACACCTTTATTAGTGGGCATGGGCAGTGGCAGAACACCTTCCTGCACCTGATATGCTGCTACAGTTTCTCAGTTAAAGCTGTACAGCAGGTCTGTGTACATGTAAGTAATCTAGACAGGCATCACACACACACACACACAGTTCATTACTGTGGAACTAGTAATGGAAGTTACATACATCATGGGCCTAAAAACGGTGTGTTCCCCATATCTACGGTGCATCTGGGTCCAGAGCCAAAAATTTCTAGCAGAAGATTACGCATGTGTTGTGTGCAGTTCATGTCGCATTAGATAAGGTAAAGGTCATCCCATGACACACCTGTGCAAGCGCTAAGAGGGGTTGGTGTGGTCAGCACCACGCCCCGGCCATATTACCCCATAAAAAGACCCGGTACCCACTGTACAGGAGTATGGGTGGCCCTCGGGGCCAGTCTGGACGGCAGGGAAAATCTCGCCAATGCCGGAAATCGATCCCTGGAACGTCCAGCACGTAGTAAGCAGCTATCACATTACACAGCCTTCACAATAAATGACCGGCGATCAATAGTTAGAATAAATGTAAAAAATTTATATTTGCAAGGTCTGTTAAAATATGGTTGCAAAACACACTATCTGCCACACATTAAACTGCGAAATTATAATCCCGGTAATGCTTAAAGTCACAAGAAATTATATACATGACACCAGAACGCGTTTTAGGTATCGCACTTTTATCAGACGTACTTCTGACAAAATATGTAACACTTAAAATTCCGTCACAAATGACCAATAAAAATTAAAAGAACAACCCCATACGCAAAAATTTCAGTCTATGATGTGAACGTTGACCCAGGAACAGCGTTAGCTGGAAAGGATTGGCATCTCCTTGTTTGGAAGTTTTGTAAGTGACAATCTCTCAACCGCAGTTTATCATGACGCTGAGAGCTATGAAGCACTCAGCCAGCATGCTACTGATCACATCCGGAAAACTAACCGCAATTCTTACGCTGGCTCAAAGCATGGAACAAACAGTCCCTTCTTAAACTGCACGTCATGGAGAAGGAAGTGTCGAAGAAGGTTTCATAAAAGCTAGACAGACAACGTACGTATAAACGTAACATTGAGGCGCGTTCGCGTAACACTGTTGCCGTGGAAAAGCAATAAGTATTACATATTCTGACTGTATGTTTGTAGACTTATGTCTCCAGCATGCAAAACGCATGAACCCTAGTATAGCGGTATAGTGTTATCCGTGGCCAGTCTGCTTCTATCTCACACATGGCAAGGCTTTCGAGAAAACGTCACTGGACATAAAATGTGTGTTTTGATTTTCTATACAATTTTTGTCTGAAGCATTTCTCATTCTAAGAATAGTTTAGGAACATATGATCGTAAATGTACATAGGTCATCATATAAAGTACATGTTCTTTTAGTCAGATTTCAATGAAAATGTGATTTTCTTGACAGATTTTCGAAAAACAATGAAACATCAAATTTCCTGAAAAATCCGTCCAGTGGGAGCCCAGTTGTTCCATGCGGACGACCAGACAGATAGACATGACATGACATGACATGACAAAACTAATAGTCGCTTTTCGTTATTTTGGGAAAGCGACTAAAAATTCACAAAACGGTAGTCAAGCAGCATACAATGGGATCAGTGTTAGGCTAAAAGGAAACCCGGAAAATGTGTACTAACACAAGAGGAACTTGAATGAAATTGGCACCTGATTATGAGCAAGGTAAGAGTTATTACATCCCTTGGCTACACCGTGTGGGTTGTCAAGAGGTATGCCTACGTTGTAACAAGTGTTAACGCCGTGACCCTAAAATAACAGTTGTGAAAGTCTTTTAGCAAGTAGGAGGGGAAAAAAAATATTCACACTACAAGTCACTCAGAAATGTGTTAATGACCTCCTTGAGCGTGAACTTCTTAGTGCGGGAACAGTAACAGGGCTACAAATTTTGTTCAGGGAAACAATAAATTCTGAATGTCATGTAAATTAACTCTGATAACCTTATTCAAACACCTGTAATGGTACACATGGCTTACCAGTTCTACGGATGTGTCAGCTGAAGCTTCTGGTGAATGGGTTGTGAGCTAACTTCCTCCCCTAACTTAAACCATTGCGACTATTACTTACGGGGCACACTAAAAGATAAGATGTATGTAAATAATCCCCATTCACTGCCATAAACGAAAGAAAGTGTTACGCACGATTTTCTGTTATTCCATGACAACACCTTCCGCGCATGCCTACAAATGTTTCTACGTGATATATCGCCTGCACAGAAGCAAGAATTCAGGAATCCAAATCCGTATTTTTGCTTAAAGGTAAGGCATAATGTAGGGTGTGAACTAGCAGTAAATAAATAACTGCAGAAGGTGTGCAATAACACCACGCTACACCCGAACCCACGATAACTACAAAACCTGTAGCACCTTATGACTGAAGGGATTTAAAAAAAAAATCCTCACTCTAGAAAGTCCATCTTCAGGTTGAGATTCAAATTATCCAAACACGAAACAGGAATACTAATATCTACATGTTAACAACATCCGGACACAAATTTACGCACTGGAGTAACTAGGGATTTTGGCGTCAGTAGCGCGTTATCACAACGGCTGGCCCTTACACAAATTACAAATTAAAAATCACACTTATTTACAATTTTTACTTCTTTCAATAATTTAAAAACGCAATGAGGCGAACTTTTTTTTTAGTTGAACATATCCACTTTTCCGACCCTTGGTCCCTGCCGCACCACTTAAACCCTAGCTCCCTCTCCAGCTACACCACTGATTTCATGTTCCAAGTGTCAAACAAGTTTACCATTACTTCCAATAAAGGCTACATAATGTTATCAAAATTTAAAAATATTCCGAACAATAAAATGGTTTTAAAATTGACCAATAAAAAGGTTTTAACACTGACCAAACATCGTGTAACGTTTGCAAAATATTCCTTTTTGACGAGAATTCTACCAGTAAAATTGGTGTTACGAACAACTATCTTTCGATTTGGTGCTACAAATTAAATCGGTACAAGCTTACCAAGGGATTACACGAAGAACAACACTTAAATGGAAGGCCACCCTGTCATGGTAGTGAAAAGTTTAAAAAAAATGCTCGGCATCTGTAATACTCACTCTCTAGCTTCAAAAAGGTACTTGGGCTGGCGTCAATGAGGGACAGCTGCAAGTGTTTCAGTGCTGATTCCCAGTCGTTGTTCACTTTGAACATCAACCCAAGACGCAAGTGAACTTCATTTGCGCGGGAAAATCCCGGATCAACATATAGCACCTGCTGGAAAGCTTTCACTGCCCTGCAACAAAAGGAACTTATGTTCACAAACCAGTAAATGGTACGAACAAATGTTCAAACATCTCTCCTGAATTTCACTTGCCCATTAAAACTTGTACTCTCCTTGAATACCGGTGGCGATTTTCTGCCAGCAAAGGTTGTAAATCGCTTCATGCAACATATCAAGGCATCAAGTACTCCGAGACTTGGGGCAGCTCAGTTTGGGAAATGAGAGGCTATGGTGCCGATGACGAGGACACGTTCGTAATTGGGGAACGCGATACTCTTTTTGTTACCACGTCCCGACCAGCCCGCTCTACGGCCCACCCACCTACTTTCAAATATGGATGCTTCCTCCCAATGAAATACAACAGTCACAATGTAAAATTAATTACCCATAACCACCTACCGCCAAAGTCTAGAATGCATGGAGCTTCACCTCCAAGCCTTCCTGTCAAGATATCCAAAGAGCAACATATCGTTAAAAGCTTACTTGTAGGCCATGAACCATATTTACGCCTTAGAATCAAGAAATTCATCTAAATAACAGTTTAATTCAGTTCCTGCCTCACAGAAAATACTGCGTCATTGCAAAAAATAACCCATTTATTAAGAAAATCATGCAAAACACAAATACACGATTAGGCAATGTGTCAATCGGCATGTCAAAGCGGGTGCCATACACAGTTCCCACTATGCTTTAAAAGGTTAATCGCTTCTAAAATTGTAACCCGCAGTCCTAACTGAAATGTGATACCTTTGCATGTCTAAACGCCTTCATTAATATTGATACTTAATTGCACACTCTACAAATTCAAAAGTGAACTCTTTTCAATTAACTCCGAAGTTATGAATAATTTAAACAAAACACACAGCACCACTATCTTCTCCGTACGTCGCCTCGTCTACCTGACCCAACTTCCACAGGTCTTTACATATATGGATTAAGCAGGGAGACAAATTTGCCTCTATTACCTGCAACCACTGGGGTGCACACTTGCTTCATGCGAATATAATCCCGTCAATTAGTGTACTAAAGATATAGTTTACCCTAGAATAGGCCATGAAAGCCCAGAGAGCGCGCAGAGGTATAGTTCTACTCTTCCTTTAACCTCGGTTTTAGATGGGAGTGAGTGGTCAACCGCCACAACCCAGTCACTTTACCCCCGAGAAAGAGACCCGGTACCCACTGGACAGGGGGCAGGGTAGGCCCCAGGGCCGACAAGAATGGGTGCAGAAAATCTCTCCCCCCACCGGGACTCTATCCCCAGAGTCACTGTAATGCTCGTTCAAAATTTACACCTGTTGTTTATAGATTAAAAACAGTTTCATTATAGCACAAGGATTTAAACGCTAAAGCAAAAACAAGGGTTATCGTACACACGTACGCTTGCACCGGTGGTGGCGACCTTCTGTTGCTTTGGCAGGTTAAGTCTACCTGACAAACGCAGTGTGCACAGCTCTATACGCACTGTTATGATTTGGAATTTATGGGAACACTGATCAACGACGGCCCTACTGCATACTGACAGTACATAACAGCTTTCCCCGCTTTACCTACCGGCATATCCAAAGTAGTATGACGTACTGGTCCCTGACTTTTCACAAATGATTACCAATTAACTGCGACATTTTCGAAGGGCTTTATGCTGAATGTGGGAAATAGCGAAAATGACGGAATCCCAGGATACACCGTTTTGGTCACGCAGAAAAAATAAGTACTCTGTATCTTGATTCCTTTCCTCTACCTTTTTCCCAACATCTTCCTTCTTTGCCGCATTCTTCTCAGAACCCTCTCCTAGCATTATTCGTCTCCTCCTTCCTACCTCCCTCTAATTTATGGTAAATATCGTTCGAAGTATGCCACTACGGCAGAACGATATGAAGCATATGTCGTCCCACGAACTGCAAGGTCCGCGTCCTCTGAGCACAACACCGGGCTATGTGATCCACAAGGGACAAGCAGAACAAGAGCTAAGGAGGCAAAACGGACAGTGTACAGACCTTTGTCACGTACAGTACAAATTCCTACAATGTGACTCGTCCCAAGCTACCGGGGTGCTGATGGGTCCTTAGCCCGATCAGGACGGAAACAAGCCCGGAAGCATGTCAGGGACGCGCGCGATTTCAACATCGAGACGCGAGTTGTCATCAAGGTTTTTTTCCTGCAAGGCAAGGCGCCGAAGGAAATTCACGCCATTCTGACAGAATCAATAGCTTGTTTCTATCCTGGTCGGACTAAGGACTTACCAGCACCCCTGTAAAGTAAATTCTGGCAGTCCTTACGTCGTATCATCCTATTTTCGGCCCTTGTAGGTAGCATGACGCGGGAAAGATTGCGATGACGACTCAAATACGGATACTATGCCACGTCTTAAAACAAGAGAAATATCCTACTGAATTATGCCCACATACCAAGTTTCAGTGCTCGTGTTTAATACAAAGTGGGCCAAAAGTAGGTATACATTATATAGGATATATAGTATTGATGGTCTGTATAACTACTTTTGGCCCACCCGGTATTAGACCACTAAATATGAATTGTTACATGGCTCATTGAATGCAATAGTGGCACAACTCAAAAACTACCTTTCGTAGTCAACATTACGATTCAGCTAAAAAATATTACAACTATATACGACAATGCCGATACACTTGATGATGGATAAATACCCCGCTGGATGCCGTTACATTTCTTTAGCTCAATCGTAGTATTAACTCCAAATGGTCAATTTTTGAACCGTGCAATTATTGCAATCAATGAGCGACATGCACATCAAGAATAAGTACGTACAAGAATTGTAATCTGGTACTACGAGCAAATACCAAACAATTATTGAATGTTACCTTTTCACAAACAGTAAAAGTAGGGGGGGGGGAAAGAAAAAGAAAAAAAAAATAAAAAAAAAAAACACACATCAGCCCTCCCACATTAGGAATGAAACCTGACCACCTGCGTGTTACATAAGGATAAATCTAAAAATACACTTCACCAAGGTCTAACAATTTACTTCGTGTGTACATCGTTATTTCGAACACTCTCTTTCCTGTTTATTTTCCCACCAAAATTCGGAGCGTGTTCCTCGCTTCTTCTGTATATCGATCCAATAAGACCTTCTTTTCCTACAGAAGTTCCAGTCTAAACGGCGAGGCTGCTAAAAATGTATACACAATATAACGATCCAGTTCAATCTCCACTACGTATTCACACTACACCTGTGTGAAAATTTCGGGCCTTTGTCACGCCCCTAACTGTTACATTTAATACAGAATTTACAGCCACATTAATATTCATACATTATACGCTCGTTTTTCCATATGAACAAATATTTTCCTATGCACACTGCCGTTAAACAAAGCGAGCGCACGGAATGTTGACCCATTTCAATGCAAAGCTGCTCAAAAACCACGAGGCACAGAAATAAAAGCTAAGCGTATTTTTGGAAAGTTATACGATAAAAGTTTTGATCTCGTGCTACTTCAGTTTCCAGCTCCTGCCACCAGTGGCTCAGCTGTGGAAAATGGCGACACAAGTAAATACAAGTACGTGTGCGCTCTGGTATCACGATCAAAATCGGTAGTTACAATGCAAACGGGATTTCGTACGGAGTTTGGTAGGGTACCGCAAATGACACTTTTGGCCACTTACAAGTGGTACAAATGACTCAATGAGGCTGGTTTCATTGGGAAAAGCCCGGGTAACATATCCGTCACTGAAGCTAACCTAAGTTCGAACATCTTTTGTTCGCGGTCCAAGAAACTCAAGACAGGACAAGCAGCCGGACAATTAAGCATACCACAATCGCCAGTGCACAAAACTCTACGTGAGAGTCTGAGATTTAGAAGTTACAGAGACCAACTCTTGTAACATTAACAGCCCCAGAAAGACATCACGGTTCGCTACACATTTTGCTGCGATGTTCTCTGAAAAACATAAGAACCGGAATACAAACTTCTTACAGCCAAAACTGTGTCGAAATGCTACCAAGTCGCATATGTAGAAGCATGTTATCCGAACTAACATCAGAATTTGGAGAAGCAACACGCCACGTGCTGCTGACAAGGAAGAGTTCAACGTACTGCGTGCTCTACCCAGATTATCCTTTTATTTCCGTTCGTCTAAAGCACTGACTGGTTTATTGTGTCTACATATTGTGGGAGAATTCTTCGCGCCGGTTTTGGAGGAAAGACATGCTATTCCAGCATGGCAAAGTACCTCCCGTATATACACACTCCAAAACTGGCGGGACTTCTTGGATCGAAAGTTCCTGCGGAACACCTGTTCACTACTAGGAGCTAGGCGCAAGAAAGGCGATCACATACTCTACCAAAGAACGTTTAGGTATATTACAGAAATCGATTATACTAAATATATTCCCTATTTCATCATTACCATCACTCACTCATTTTAACGATAAGAAGTCCAGTGATTACTACACGCAGCATCAACTGCACCGTTTCAACTGCGTACTCTGCCCACACAGTGCATTCATACTTCGTACGATTCCATCAGTCCAAAATGAATATTTCCCTAACAGCATTAACTGCCCTTGTAGTGGAGTAGAGCTGTGTTCTGAGTGCGGTTGAGACTGGACATCACATGTCTGTAGGTTCAGATGAACTTCAGTCTTCAAAGGATTATTCCCCGTGTGTTTTCGTAAGCACGCATTCACGGATAACATAAGATAAATAACACGATATACACTAATCAAGGTAAACAACTCCAAATTCTAACACAATAAACATCCAAATTTCAATTAAACATTTCTCCGTACTGCGTTGTGTTAAAATTTCCAAACTTCATATTATGTATAACAATGTTCAGATACAGCATGTCTGTACTAATGGATTTCATAAAAACGAAACTATAATTAAGGTACGTTATTACCGATTAACTCGCGGAACCTGATGCATAAACGAAAAGTCAGCGTAGTTGAAGTTCTTTACTGAACTTGTTTACACGGCAGGTAAGTCGTAAATTAGTTCTGTTTGCTTTCACTGCCCCATCCGACTGGCATACTGTTCTATTACAACCATAGAGAATGACTGCGGAGTTTGCAGTTGACCTTAGCATTGGTTCGCGCTGGGGAGAACCAGCCGTCCGTCATTTCCTTGTGACCAGTTAAAAATAAACGTGTCTGAAGTGCAATGGCGTTTTGTGAGTGCAAGGTAACACCGTGTTCTCTGTAGTTAGAGCTGTGCGTAAATTTGACTTTAGGCTTGTTAAAAACGGTGGCAAGGTCATGCTGTGATAACAGTACCATGTTTTTACAGCATCTGTATGTTTCCCACCCACTGTCTGCAGCGAACTTTAAGTGCCTCTAACCACGCTATGCAAGCCCACTACATTCTCGTGAGTAAAGAACCTAACCTGACGTAGACCCCTGGCCTCAGGCGGGAGAACGAAGGCACAAAAGCTAAGAATACGAGTAAAGGTAAAGGTAAAGTTCACCCTATAACAGGCAACGAAGGCCCAGTGGGGGAGTAGAGGTACAGCTCTTTCTTTAACCTCGGCGCTAGATGGGGATGGGTGGTCAACGCCACCCCCCGGTCGATTTACCCCCGGGAAAGACCCGGTACCCATTGTATAAGAGGCTGGCTGGGCCCCACAGCCGGTCTGGACGGGTGCGGGAAATCTCGCCTCCCCCCCCCCCACCGGGATTCGATGCCCGGACCGTCCAGCCCATAGCGAGTCGCTATACCGACTGAGCTATCCCGGCCCTCCGACGGTTAAGAGTAGTAGGGGAAGCAAGACACTGGGATCCATAACGACAGCTAAAGACTTTCAGAAACACGAACCGTTAACAATCATGGAATGCTCTGACAAGTGTCACGAGTGATTTGTACTTTTGCGCCACTAGCCATACGCCTGTTTCAATTGACTGCCCGCAATTATCTATTTATTTATTTATTTACGGTTTACGACGTTATTAGTATCATCACAATACTGCATAGCGTGTATCCGAAAGCCTGCACTGCATTTCCAATAGCAGGTACCTAGTATGGCCTCAGCACTACACTAAACAAGACAGCACAGACGCTGCACACAGACTTTATCAAGGCGTTCTTCACTCTCACAAAATGTCATACGGTTTCACGGTCACGCGCAATTATGACCTCATTTAAGCGTATAAGAGAAGTACGGACTTCCCTTAGCCCGACTTCCACGAAACTCAAACAGCATTACGTGTAGACCTCTTACACCACACTTACCAAGATCGGCCAATGAATGTGGAAAGCACAAACAAGAATTCATTTACTCTCCTAATTAAAGTACGGCTCTTGCAGACTTCATGTTTCATGAGATTCACAATTTCTCTAAGCCATTACACGGAGATCTTGTAGACCTATACCTAACTTCGTCCAAATCGGTCTAAAAATATGGACGGTGGAGGCAGAAGTTTCTTTAAGCCCTCAAGTAAAGTACGGCTGTCAATGAGCCGACAATCAAGGAACTCCCGCTTGCCGAACAAATTTTCGTCAAGAATCAGCTCAAATATGACGAACAGTTTGGCTGACACTTGGTCAAAGACGGAAGGACATGGTCTCCACATATTTCTACGGTACAGGGCGCCTAAAACGTGTTCCCCTAACCAACCATAATTTGAAACAGTCACCGGCCCAGTGAAATCCAAACGCAACAGTGAAGATGAGCCGCGTGCTACAGTTTGCAACAACTTCGCTAATCATTGCGGCCGTTTATCCTTCCGGAAATAAAAACATGCCTACGAAATCACAACTGCGCGTAAACCGGTAGAATACTGCAAGAATTTTATTCCAAGAAGAATAAAAAATGAAGCGCAGAAGATGGGGAGAGCGTGTTTCATTTTAGAAAGTTGTGTTCCTGGTGGAGTGATTCTCAAACTGTTTCTAGGAACCTCATAATTAAAAAAAATTCTTGGTCCGCTGCAGTATAACGTTTTGTAAATATACCGAGTCACAAGGAACCAGTTCACATGGGTACATATTACGGAACAACACCAAACCACTTCTCAGCGCTGTCGTATTATAAAGAAATTTCAATTGGTTTATCCATCCTTACCACGGTAAATGAAGCGGCCAATACTTGCCTGAATACGTCTGTTGATGTAAGACATAACTCTGGAATTCAAAACACAGCTCCTTGCACTATCCGAAATGCTGCACTAATCCAGCCAGCCTCTGCACAAAAAGCTTCATCACTACGTAGTGCACGAAAGTCTGACACTACAATGACGTACGGGTGACTGTGGTAGGCTGCGCGTGAATGAATGAATGAGTCATGAAATGAGTAAGAACGTAACGTGTTCTAGTGAATGAGTTACAAGAAACTTCACATCACGCGGAAGCTAACGCGGCAATACCCAAGAGGCAAAGAGGGGGGGGGGGGGGGGAAAAAAAAAAAAAAAGAAAAAAAAGGGGAAAGTGTTTTTTCGCCCCAAAAAAAGAAAATCCCCAACAGGTTTTTCCACCTTTTTGAAACCATC
>Ga0123355_10018845_pt1 | contig 10972 bp, 13 predicted proteins | sample TergutEmb28metaG_3_FD_89872 | JGI IMG/M metagenome (GOLD analysis project Ga0123355, IMG submission 89872) | Embiratermes neotenicus P1 segment gut microbial communities from Petit-Saut dam, French Guiana - Emb289 P1 | ecosystem: Host-associated > Arthropoda: Insects > Digestive system > Gut ...
CAGTGAATTTATAATGCTTATCAAAGAAACATCGCTTGCCTCCATCTTCTTCTTAGGCGAGCTCATGACGCAAGTTATGACACTTAGAGGTTCGCATTTCTTGGTATTAGAACCGTTAATAGTAGCAGGCGCATTGTATTTCATAGTCTGCTTTACGCTTTCAAAACTTGTAGCGGCGTACGAAAGGAGGTTGGCGGCCAGTGATTAAAACAATCGGTTTATGCAAAGACTTTGGCAAGCTGAAAGTCCTAAAATCCGTAAACGAAGAGATCAAGCAGGGCGAAATCGTATCAGTAATCGGCCCGTCGGGCAGTGGTAAAAGTACATTTCTGCGCTGTCTAAACCTGCTTGAAAAACCAACAAGTGGCCAAGTGTTCTTCAAAGACGTTGACATAACAAAACGCGGTGTCAACATAGACGAACATAGGCAGAAAATGGGCATGGTTTTCCAGCTTTTTAATGTGTTTCCGCATTTGACAGTTAGGGAGAATATAACTCTCGCGCCTGTCCTTACAAAAAAACTAACTAAGCAAGAAGCCGATGAAAAAGCCGTACAGCTTTTAAGACAAGTCGGGCTTGAAGATAAGATTGATGAGTATCCCAGAAGATTATCCGGCGGGCAGAAGCAACGTATGGCGATAGTCCGCGCCCTTGCGATGGATCCTGAGGTTATGCTCTTTGACGAGCCAACATCTGCACTTGACCCTGAGATGGTCGGCGAGGTTTTGGCAGTTATCAGAAATCTGGCCGAGAACGGAATGACAACGATAATAGTTACACATGAGATGGGCTTTGCAAAAGAGGTTTCGGGACGTGTCCTTTTCATGGACGAGGGAAGAATCGAAGAAAGTGGCCCGCCGGAGCAAATTTTCGGCAATCCCAACAGCGAGCGGACTAAGGAGTTTTTGAGCAAAGTGCTTTATTAAAGTGTGTTATATAGTCAAATTATCCTAGAACGCATGTTGAACTGAATAGAAAGCATATCCAAAACTGTTTTTCAAAAAACATTTCTGACTAGAGGCAACCCCATTCGCTCTCTGCGAATGGGGTTGCCTTTTTTAAAAACGTATATCAACTCAGCAAGTTTTTTTGAGTTCATTAAAGGTTTCTTCTAGGCATTGTCTATTGCTGTCAGTGCACGAGCACATGGAAAATCACTAACTTCCTCAAAAAACTCTTATGATAACATGTCGCCCCATACACCTAGCGACTCTTTCATATACCCCACGACATCCATATCATACACATCGTCCAAGATGCCGGCCGCAATTATCTCGCTCCCCTTGCCACATGCGCGCTCCTCGCCATCTTTCATTACGAGCAAGTCCTCGCTCAACCGCATAGCTAAATTTATGTCATGCATAACGCCAATGACGATCCGCTCACCCTCTTTTGCCCAAGCTTTCAAATAGTCAACTATCTCAATTTGACATTTTAAGTCCAAATGGTTCGTCGGCTCGTCAAGCAGTATTATGCGCGGTTGCTGCGCCAGTGCACGTGCTAAGAAAACCCTCTGTAACTGCCCGCCTGAGAGCTTTGTGATATCTCGATCTTTTTCGACAAATAGATTGACTGCCTCTAATGATCGCTCTACCACTTCCCTATCCTCTCTTGTCGGATTTCCTGAAACGCGCCCTCTTATATGCGTATATCTACCCATCATCACCGTGTCAAACACACTAAATGAAAAATATATGCTCGGTTGCTGTGAAAGCATCGCTATATTTAGTGAAACCTCGCGCCGGCTCATGCCACTAAAAGGCTTTCCTTGCATTTCAATTTGACCCCTATGCAACAAAGTGCCTGCAATTGCACGAAGCAACGTCGTTTTTCCGCAACCATTTGGACCAATAATAGAAAGATTGCTTGTTATGTCTATTGATATATTCTTTACCACATCATCTCCGCCATATCCGACGGACACATTTTTAAGTGTCAGCATTTTGTCCTCACTCTGTATCGTTGTATAAACTGAAAACTGTCATTGGTACTTACGCGATTTCACCGCAAGCAAAAATTCTACTCAGACACTTTTCAACTTACTGTTGTTTTTTGCCGAAATCATTGCGCGATAGTAAGTTCGAATAACTTTCAAAAAGCGGCTTGCTCATATACGTCCATTCGCACTCTCATAAATTCTATACGTATGCCCGTCAAAACCTTGACCCCAGCACGCTATTTACGCAAGGTATGCGGTATTTCTGCAATGCCCTCAAGTTCGTTCAGTCTAAATGCAAGGTAATAAAAGTAACCCGAAAGCAAATTGGCAAAGTCGCGTAACAAGGCATTTACCTCGTTCCCATCATGAGCGTGCCTACATAGCAAGCGCACTAGCCCCTTGCATTTCACCCGAAGTATATGGGAAAGTGACGCTCTCTCCGAACCCATTGGAAGCACAAAAGTACCCGCCGAACTTTCTTTGTGCTTTTGGGTAATCTTTTCAAGTTCAAGTAACTCCTCTTCTGTCAAAACCATACCAGCGCGAAATGACGGGCTGAGATTATAAACTATTCCACAAACCAAGCGTAGCTCTTCTCGTAAGTCTTCATCATTTATCAGCGAGCGCAATAGACCAATCGTGCTTGCCGTCTCATCCACCAAGAGCGCAAAGTCACATTTGATATCGTTGCCTCTCTCGCAGAGGATTGAGCACGCCTCATATTTGTCCCTGCGCTTATTTTGTACAGGCAGCATTGCGTAATTGTCCCGAATTACCTTCTCGCCGAACGAAAATTCAACCGGCTTTATAAAAATAGGTCCTTCCGACACAAACGTATGATATTCACCGTTTTCGCCACAGATACACGCACCTGTCTCAGCTATTTTCTCGGCGAGTTCTTTTGTTAGTTGCTTAGCCAGGAAGTCGTCGCTCAGGTATTTTGTGTTTACAGTAGATATGTTGGCAATAAAGCCGCTATCTATCATTTCGTAAACGACATCTCTTCGAGTACTACCCAAAAGTGGAAAAATTGCTTCCATTCCAACATTTTCACATCTTTCACTACACCATTTAATATGACCTTCGATGTCAACGTCACCAAAAACGCAGCCTGTAGCGCCTTCTTCTTTCGCACGCAAAAGCGCCTTTTCAAAGTTCCAGGCATAGTCTTTGCCGCTTGTTCTTATCAGCCAAAGTGGTATGTTTAGCGACTCGCTCACGCGCTCCAGCACAATCGCCGGTAGCCCATGGGAATGTGAACGCTTTTCATCCGTATTAAATGTATTTATAAGTGCGATAGGCTTGTGCCCCGCCTTTACGGCCTTGTATAATGCGAGTGCGCTCTCTTTGCCACCGCTGTAGGATACTACTATTTTCATTGCTCTACCCCATTGTTTAGTATTTCGTAAACGAGTTTTATGTCAAGAGATTTGCGTACATTCTCAGCTATCTGATCGAATTCTTGATTGAAGTTTGTGCTTGGTTTGACAATTTTAGACCCGCCAAGATCGTCCTCTTCCGGAAGATTGATATGCGTAAATGGAATCACGCCGGCAACGGGCAATCCTGTGATATTCTCAAGTATTTTTACCCCATCCTTAAAACCTGAAACATCTCCCCTAAAACGATTAACTATCGTCGCTTTCACATATCCACATTCTTCTTCGTCCAGTAAATTAATTGTGCCGAAAAGCGCCGCAAAAGCGCCGCCGCGGTCAATGTCTGAGACCAAAAGTACGGGAGCTTTCGCCATCTTCGCCATGCCCATGTTTACTATATCGTTTTGCTTAAGGTTCAGTTCCACGGGGCTACCCGCACCTTCTATAACGATAATGTCATATTCGCTCGATAATCTATTGTAGCTATCACTAACTATATTCGCTAGGTCTTTTTTCATTTGTCGATAATTGTCTATGTTCACTTTTCCATATGGTTTGCCGTCCACAACTATATCCGTGCCTTCACTTGACGGCTTTAGTATAACCGGGCTTATATCACTTGTTGGCTCTATTCCTGCCGCTAATGCTTGCAACCATTGTGATGTAGCAATTTCATCACCATTTTTTGCCGTATACGTATTTTGTGTCATATTTTGAGCCTTAAATGGCGCGACTCTACATCCGTCTTGTGCAAATATTCTACACAATGCCAATGTTAGTATAGTTTTTCCAACACCTGAGGCCGTTCCTTGTATCATTATCGCTTTTGCCATAATCACACGCGCTCCTTTCATCAGCGTACATAACTTGTTTTACATAATCTTCCCCTATCTCTCATTTTGTTTGCAAAACATATAATAAGTAAAAGTCAATCTAGCTTATTATGTTGCCTTGCGCTTACTAAAGTAAACATATGCAAAAAACGGCGCACCGATTATCGCAGTAACTGCACCCACGGGTAGCTCTTGCGGGCTTATTATCGTCCTTGAAGCAAGATCCGCAAGCGTCATAAACGTGCCGCCGAACACTGCTGACATGGGTATTACATATTTATGTGATGAGCCGAAAACCTTACGTACAACATGCGGGGCGACCAAATCGACAAATCCAATTACTCCAACAAAAGCAATCGTGCTACCCGTAAGAGCCGCGGCGGTGATTAGTAACGTCAACTTCACCTTGCGAATATTTATCCCCACCGTCTGTGCCTGCTCCTCACCGAAGCTCATGATATCAAGCTCCCATTTAAAGCGCGACACGAACAATATCCCAATTAACGTCAGAGGCGCAAGAATATATACAGTATGCCAATCGCGCAGAGAAAAACTACCCATCTGCCAAAGAATCATACGCTGTGCATTTTCGCCGTAAAGTGCGAACATCAGAGTCGTTACCGCGTTGATAAGCAGTGAAAACACCATGCCCGCGAGTATTATTGTATGATTTTCCATTCGCACATCCAAGCGCCTTGCAATCGACATGACTATAAGAATCGTGCCAAGCCCAAATACAAAGCCAAGTATCGGCAAGCTCATCATTGGCGCAAAAGGCAAAGCGAAACCAAGTAGAATTACCAAAGACGCTCCCAAAGACGCTCCCGACGAGACGCCTAAAGTATAGGATGATGCAAGTGGATTCCTAAGCGTTGACTGCATAATTGCACCACTGACCGATAAAGCCGCTCCCGCGCAAAATGCAAGCAACGCACGAGGCAAGCGAAGATTCCATATAATAGAAACATGGGCATTCGTAATATTTTCATACAAATCAAACCCAAACACATTATGTGCGATTATTCGCATAATGCTTATGGGCGCAATGTTTACGCTTCCTATGCCAATCGCTAATAGGACTATACCAATGCTAGCGATTATGGTTATCATTATTTTCATTTTCATCAGTAAACCTCATATTCACAAAGGCTGATTTTACATGGCTTTGTGGAGTTTTTCACAAAACTAGTTTATTTAAAATACTCCGGATACGTCGCAATCGCAATATATCTCAACGCTCTCGTAATATTATGAGTCGGGCGGTTACTTAAAGCCGTATCAATTCTAAAAACATCGCCATTTTGTACCGCATTAATCGCATCAAAACCGGGACGTTCCACTATATCTGCAATCGGGTCATCCAAAAAATTGGTCGATGTAAGTATTACATCCGGGTTTAGCTCAACTACTACTTCATCTGACACAGGAATCCAGCCTTCAAGATCAGCGAATATATTTATCGCGCCCGCAAGCTCAATTAGCTCATTCAAAAACGTACCTGAGCCCAAACTAAATAGTGGAGCTACTTCAAAATACACCTTTCTAGGCTCGCTGATAGTCGCTGCGATTTGCATTATTTCGTCTATGTCTGCTTGCATCGCTTCGACTATACCCTCGCCTGCGTCGTAGTCGCCCATGACGGCCGCGACAAATCGTATATCTTCCATTATCCCTGAAACGGTTGTGCTTGTCGGCATTGTGATAACGGTAATACCGGCCGCAACTATGGGCGCGAGCGGACTTTCGTCATTCACCACAGGGCCTGAAACGAAAATGATGTCGGGCATCAAATTTACAATGTATTCAGCATCTGGATCCATGATACCGAACTCTTTTACCACGCCATCGCCCAAACCAACAATATCATAAGCGAATCTGTCAACGGCGATAATCCGATCGCCAAAGCCAAGGGCTACTAAAATTTCAGCCTTGGATGGACCGAGAGTTACGATGGTGTTGATTTCTCGCGGTACACTCACAATGTAGCCGTCACGGTTTGTTATGTCACGCCAGAATAATCCTCGCGTCGCGCTGCACGGCGGCGTTACTGGCTGTATCTCCTCCACTTGATCCGGCGTCGTGCCTATATTTCCGCATGCCGTTAATGTGATAAGTGTTGTTACAAAAAACAAAACAAGTAGCTTTTTCATACTAATCTCCTTTTTGGGTGATGTGTATTCGTCCTGTTCGACTAAATCGCCAAAGCACGGTTGAAAGCACACACCTACAGCATTTCGCCTATAATTATCCCTTTTGGGTAGATACCTAATACTTGCTCAACCACTGATTCCTTGCACAATACAATAAAGCATGTTGCAGGTCCAGCCGACTTTTTGTAGCAGATTCCCGTCTCGCGAAACTCAACCACCATTTCATTCAACTCCGCTAAAGTCCGCGCCTCGTACGCGATACCTTTTGAGCCTACGGGTACGATTTCCTTAACGTCTTGTAGGCCTAGCAATTTGCGAATCTCATTATAAAACCCGACACTCTGCAAATCGACTTCATCACCGACTTTCGGCTCGCCCAAAAGAACTAGCCTATCCCCTTTTTGAGCCTGTCCGAACTTCAGCTCGCCTACTTTGCACGCACCTATAACCGTTATCGCAAGTGCACTCATGCTTGTTTTAAAATTCTCCTCAGTTGAGCCACTTAGTACAACATTAGTAAGACCCGCGTTTTTAAGCTCATCCTCTATACCCAAGATAAACTGCTCGCCCGTTGGCTTCATTTCACACGCTACTCCGTTTGTAATCATTACAGGCACAGCACCCGAACACATTACCTCACTAAGTGCGACACGCGCCGTAAGCCTTGCGACTAATCGCGCGGGTAGTTTCAAAGCGTCATTTTCCTTCTCGCCAACCGCGCCGCAACTGTCACACGCGACTATGAAACAATCGTCGCCCTCGCCTAACATTATCGTTAAATCTCGCCTCATCCATGTCTTCACTTAAACTTCTCCCATACTATGCTAAGCGATTTGTACAAAAGTATACTGAGAACTACGTTTATAACCGCCCCTAAAGTCAAAACTGGGAGCAACATTATGAGCCCCATAGCGGCCTCTGTTCCTGCAATAAGAGCCAGTACCCCCATGGTGAAAGCCAGCGAAACAGGTCCATTTAGCACGATCCCGACTATCGCTGTTAAAATCAAATTCGCCATCGTCGCAACTTTACCCTGAAGCATTCGATGAGTTTGTCCAAACCCAAGCATTGTAATAGCCATAGCAGTCGCGATCGCAAGATGTATTGGCACGCTCATCGGGAAACCTATACCCACCGCGCTGAACAAATGTCCCATAAACCCAATCGCCGCCCCATATCCAGGCCCCATAAGCAACGCCGCCAAAAACGCAGGAAGCGAATCTAGTGCAATCGTTCCAAATATCCTAATATTCGAACCAATGAGTGATAAAACTATAAACAATGCCATTAAAACCATTTTTCTTGTACTTAGGTTCTTCATCGTTCAACCCCATTTCTCGGCTCTACGCCTTTTGAGTAATAATGCTTTACCTCCACCATTTCCGTAACTAGATCAGCAGCTTCAATAATCTCAGCGGCAGCGTATCTGCCCGTCAGGACTAATTCGACATTTTCGAGCTTCGTTTTAATCACACCCAAAACATCGGATACCTCCAACAGCTTGAGATAAACCGCTATATTTACCTCATCCAACATAACAACATCGTATTCACCTGAAGAAATCACTTCTTTTATCCTGCGAATCCCTACTTTTGCAGCCAAAATATCCTCCTCATTGACATCGCGCGCTATGGTGCAACCGTGTCCATATAGCTCAATGGTTATATTCGGCAAAAGGTCTCTGATTACATTAACCTCATGATACTCCATGCTCTTTACGAATTGTCCGATGTAGACCTTTAACCCTGCGCCGCTTGCTCTCATGGCCTGGCCCAGCATCGCGGTTGTTTTACCCTTTCCGTTGCCAGTATAGACTTGCACATAGCCTTTTTGCATGATAGCCCTCCTAGATTTCTTTATATTCTCGAAATTTGTCGATGTCGTATTCCAATGTGTATCCGCGGCCGGGCTTTGGCTGCCATTCGTAGAAGTTTTTAACCCCGGGGCATAAATGTTCCATTATGCAAGCAATTACGCCGCCATGGCAGATTACGAAGGCGTCTGAAGCACTTATCGTCCGCGCTTTGTCTATCACACTTTCAAATCCATGTAATACGCGTCGTGCAAAATCTCGTTTATTCTCGCCACCGGGACAAGAAACTAGACCTGATTCATCCATTATCCATGCTTGGTAGTCACCGCGGCTTCTTAACTCTTCATAACTTTGCATTTCAAACTCGCCAAAGCAAAACTCCATAAGCTGCGGCAAGACCTCTCTGCGAACCGCACCATATAATATTTCAAGCGACTGCTCTGTACGGATGAGACCACTTGTGATATACAAACTTGCCCTGCTACCTTTGGGATATATTCCTTGCGCTTGCAAGTTTAGAAGCTCTGTTTTCCCCGCTTCGGATAATGTTAAATCCGTCGCGCCGCAGTATAATTTCTGTTCATTCGCCGCGGTCGTACCATGGCGTATCAAGTGGATTCGCATCACTTTAACCTAGTCGCTAAGCCGCAGTAGAGCCGCACAACTTCATCCGACTCCGCCGCTAGAAACGCGAGCGCCCTTCCGACTTCTTCGCGCCACTTTCGCATAATAGGCTCGATTGGGACGACTCCACATGAGATGTCGTTACAGGTAATAATTGCATTTCGATCATTATCGACAAGCCGCATCATCTCTTTTTGCACATCGCGATCTTCGCGAAGAAGTGCCAGTATCCATTTGTCGATTTCGTCGATAATCGCCTTGCCTTCGGGTAATGATACATCATCATCCTTGCATGAAAACACGTCCAAATCCTGTGCATTAAGTCGTTTTTTCGCATATTCCAACTTTCCTTGATAAGCCCCGCCAAAAATCAAAATCATACTCACACCCCCTGCAAAAGAGCCAGCGCAACAAGTCCGCATAGCTCGCCTATAACCATCGAATAACCAAGCAAGTCGCCCGACACGCCGTCAAAACTTTTATACACAACCCGCATAGCGATCGCGTATCCAACTATCACTGCAACTGACACCAAAATCCCGATCGCCCCTGCCATAAAAACCGCCATTACAACCGTCACTAGTGCCGTTATAATCACAAACAACTTGTGTCTAAGTTCTATGCTTTGTCCTATCAATGCGGCATAATTACTACCTTGCATATGTTTAAGCTCAAATATAGCCATCGCCGAGGCGCATCTTGACAGCACACAAATCGTCACGAGCAAAATCAAATATCTGACGCCATCCACCAGCGTATAAACCGCCGCAAACTGCAATAAAAACAATATTGCAAGCATCACAACCGCGAACGCACCCACCAGTGGGTCTTTCAGTATCCGCAGTCGCTTCGAAAGATCGCGCCGGGACAAGTGCGCGTCGCTCGTATCCATATATCCGTCCAAATGGATAAAGCCCGTAATCAAAAACGGTACAACCGTAAGAATCGCCGCACTCATAACGATTGGCAGATTTAAAGTTACAAATGCCAACCCAATGCCCCACCACAATAGCCCAATAATCGCCCCAACTAGAGGGAGTGTCGATATCGTTTCTTTCGTCAGCTTCTCATCCCATATATAGAACGGCAGCGGAAGCGCCGTAAACATGCCTAAGGACATGTAAAAACCTTTAATTAAACCCACAAAGCACCTCACTAAACTTTGCATCTCCTTTATGTACAATAATCTGCGTAAACGCCGCCTCCAGCACAACATCGCAATGCTGTGCCGCAACTTGGTCAAGGTATGCAAGTGACTTTCTGTAATGCTCTGTCAGAGGATCGTAAATCGCCGCGTCGCTATAAATAAAGTCTGAAACTATCACGATATTTTGAACTCGATCCAAAATTTTTGTAAGCTCGCCAGCGATTCGTAAATGCGCGTCGTAATCGACATTATTCGACCTTTCAAATATCTCATTAGCCAACAGCGCCGTTAAGCTGTCCAACAAAAAAGATCCTTGAACGTCACACTTTTCCAAAATTTTTTCAATCCGATTAGGCTGCTCAATAGTGATAAACCCAAGCCCTGCACGCTCTTGCCTATGTCTTTCGATTCGCTCTATATCTTCATCGTCCACCGCGTCCATCGTGGCGATGTAGTAGCGTGGCTCGCGCCACGCACTCGCGATATTCTGCGCGAATGTCGATTTACCATTTTTGCAGCCACCTGATATGAAAATTTTCATTAATCCTCGCCCCCTTTGCCTCACCAACACAATAAAAAAGCCCAATTCACGGCGAAAATCGCGCCACAAATCAGGATAATAATCATAGGTCAAAACACCTACAAAAACCATACTTCCCCATTCTCTGTGGAGTCGCCATGAACATAAAATGAGGCAGATTTTCCGGCTTAGACGCCGCTTACAGCGCGTCAATACGGTAGCAGGACTGCTCAGGATTCTAACCTGATTCCCTATTATCGCGCCGCTTAAAAATATTAAACTACGCGAACCACATTTCGTAATATTGAATTCAATTCAAAACATAACATAATTCGCACTTATGTGTCAAGCTTTTTATGTTTTTAGTAGCGACGACAACACGCATCCACATGCATAAACTACTCCTTGCTTCTCCCACAAAAACACGCCCCGATCGCCCCCGCAAAAGTAGCATGCTCATGCGTCTCTACTTTAAGGCCTACGCTCTGCGAGATGGCCGCACGTAGCACTTTCGAGCGCGAAAGTCCGCCGCTCATAAGTAGCGGCTTTGTTTTATCAAAGTCAAAC
>Ga0123355_10018846_pt1 | contig 10972 bp, 5 predicted proteins | sample TergutEmb28metaG_3_FD_89872 | JGI IMG/M metagenome (GOLD analysis project Ga0123355, IMG submission 89872) | Embiratermes neotenicus P1 segment gut microbial communities from Petit-Saut dam, French Guiana - Emb289 P1 | ecosystem: Host-associated > Arthropoda: Insects > Digestive system > Gut ...
AAACGAGGAAAAATTTGAGACGAGTAACAACTACTACAAAAGAAAAAAAAAAAAAAAGAAAACAAAAAAAAAAGTGGAAAGGAAAAGGATAAAAAAGGGGGGGGGGGGGGGTTAAAATGTTAAAATAGTAAAAAAAAGTAAAGTGATCCCGTTACAGACCCGGTGTGACCCAGAGGATGGGTAGAGGTATAGCGCTACTCCTCAATGACCGCGACAGTAGAAGGGGTGAGTGGTCAGTAGCACGTCCCGGCCGTATTTTCCCCCCCAGGAAAGACCCGGTCCCCATTTTACAGAAGGCTGAGTTGGCCCTAGGGCCGGTCTGGACAGGCGGAAAATCTCGTCCCCACCGGGATTCTATCCCAGACCGTCCAGCCCGTAATCAGTAAATGCTAAAATGGATCATAGAGAACTAGCGTAGAAGGATATGGAATTGATGCTTGTGGTACTAGACGGGTTTATAAGTCACCCTTGATATAACTAGAGAAAGACCATTTAAAGCTTTCGACAGCGTGTTAAGTGATTCTCTTATTTACTACATGGACTCCTACAGTGACTGCAGAGAAATGTATCAGCGTTGTTGAGTTTAGTGAAAAAGGCTACCTTAAATATTTATTATTTGCTTAGGATTTATTCTTCGTCACTGTGTTATGTATTCTTCCCTGGAGGATCCATTGTTAGTGAACTTCTGTATCCAGTCGACGTCCCAACCCACCCGTTGCTATGGTACCGTTCATTGCCGTATCGAATCACGTCTCGTACAAGGAAAACGGTACGACCAGGCTTCACAAATTTCTGTCATATCATCAATGTCAGACGTTTCTCTAAACAAATCGGTGACCTCTTGAAGAAGTAAATGAGCTGATGCGAAGTATTTGGTAGCTACGGTACTCCTACTCCCTTGGCCTCCCTTCTCTTCCCTTTCATCCCTTCTCCAGCAACTGTAGGCAGTTGGCTGAACTCTAGATGTGGCCTCACAGCTTTCATCTCCCAAGTGGTTACTATTATTCGTCTTCCCATCTCCCACCCCGCGGAGATGACGGTGTATTGTTTTTGTTTTGACTTTCTGTGAGTTCCTTGTCACAAGCTTGATTCTCCCTCCATGGGATTACTTCCACTGTAAGAGGGTGTGTGTCTTTTTTAAAAGTAAGACAGTATGCAGATAAGAATGAGGCACTTCTATTATTAAATAAATTGTGATTAAATTCGGAATAATGTTAATGTTCATGTCCTAATGCAGTGAAATTTTTTATTCTTCGCAGAAAATTCTTCGATACAGGCTTATTCTGAAATTGAATTCGTTAGACGTAAGCGAATTTGATAAAATGAATTTTAATACGTATACCTACTTATTATTCAGAGAAATATAGTTCAAAATGAAATATTCTGAAAATGCAATAAGGAAAATGTATTTCTGATACCTACTTAACTTAAATGTTAGGGCTCAGGTAACTTTATTTTGCATAAGCAAAAGGAGATAAAATGGTTTTGGTAAAGAGATAAGTGTGACACGTACTGTGAGAACGTTTTCGCCAGATATTTTAGGAACCGGGAATTACATTTACAAATAAAAAAAAAGGTAAAGTGATCCCGTTACAGGCCCGGTGTGGCCCAGAGGGTGGGTAGAGGTATAGCTCTACTCTTCCATGACTGCGGCACTAGAAGGGGGTGAGTGGTCAGCAGCATGACCCGGCCGCACTTTACCCCCGGGAAAGACCCGGTACCCATTTTATAGGAGACTGGGTGGGCTCCAGGGCCAGTCTGGACGGGCGAAAAATCTCGTCCCTACCGGGATTCGATCCCGGACCGCCCAGCCCGTAGTCAGTCGACATCAACAAATAAGCCTGGAAAATTTGTACCAAATTTGGAAAGGAAGCTGCAAAATTTACTGGAATACAGTTTGAGTATGTCATAAATATTCCTCTTATGAAAACATGTCACAACTGTGTAAGCAAACGAAAGAAATAATTATCACTTTCTTATCAAAATTCCAAATTGTTTCGAACTGATTCGTCTGCCATAAAGCGGCTGTTTACCAAACACAGGTACCTCGAGAAGTTTGCGTTAGTCCTTAAAATTAAACAAAACATGCATATCAGCACTTACTGACCAACCACCGTTTCATGATCCTCGTACATTCTTTAGTTAAATTCTGACCATGTAACCGGTGGGAAAACAAATTATTTTATAGTCAATTAGTTAGCCAGAATTTAGATTATTTCATTCCTTACTTGTCAACTTGCTGCTTCTTCAATGTAAGTCTTATTATCCACGCAAACTCAAGAAATTTAACTCTCCTAATATGTCCCTTTAGCCCTATATTCAGTCACTACGTGACCAATAAATTTCAGGTCGCGCACACTTACACTCATCTACGTTATTGGGCTTCCCAATACGAATTCAGAACTCACTATCAATCTTCATCGGCGATAGAGTTAACGATATGGAGAAAGAAAGTGTAATTCCTACAAGATTTGTGCAAGCGATAAATGTGCTTAGGGAACAAAGAGGTGAAAAACTGCAAACAGTATGAGTCACATGGGGTACATCTTTTGAGTCTAGTTAGCCTATATATAAATCTGTGTATTGTGTTTGCTACCGCTGATAAATGCATGTAATGAATATCTGAAAAGAGAAACCGGAAAAAAATGATGCTATTGTTACATTTCTGTATGGTAGTTTTAGTGCATTCAAAAGTATAAATAGAGTTATTTAAGGGCTAAAATATTTAATATTAACAGCAACGAAATAACAAACGAATTAATATTATTCATAAGAGAATACGAGGGTGAATAAAAACGTAAAGGCAATTTTTAAATTACGCGGTAACTGGGAGAGAGAGGAGCTGGTGCATTGTGCAGTATTGACAATGCCTGTTGAAGAGTTCAGCCATTTGCAGTACAGCGCTCTGCCTTCAGTCGAGTGGCAGCAACGAGGGCTAAAACATGGACCCTCCTTTGCAAGATTGCACCATCGAAGAACAACGTGGCGTAGTGCGGTTTCTTGGGGCAGAAGGAGCGAAACCTGTGAAAATTCACTGTCGTATGTTGGCTCAGTATGGACAGAACACCATGATTCAACGAAAGGTTTATGAGTAGGTGGAAAGGTTTAAATCGGGTGAACACATGTTACTGATGAAGGTCGTTCTGGTCGGCCATTAACATCGCGCACACAAGACCACAAGAGCAGACGAAAAGCTTCTTCTCTGCAGGAATACAGAAACTAGTTGAACGATATAACAAATACATTGTGTTGCAAGAGGACTATGTAGAAAAATGATATGTAAAATTGCTCACAGTTACTTATATTAAAGCCGTTAAATGTATTTTGCCTTTACTTTTTGATTCTCCCTCGTACATTCAAAGTAATAAAATGTTACGTGTACGTAACTGATGAGCAAACTTTAGGTATCCGGGGAACAGAAAAAACAAATGAGGCAGCGGCACACAGAAGATCTATTTGCATTTAGGAGATCGTATTTATAAACTATATTCTGTTTTTAAAACAAAAATGTCTATCAAATTTGCAACGAATATGAGAGCACAGTTCTGAGCGTACAGTTCCAGCTCAAATATACTTGCGTATAAAATTCATTGTATCTTTTTCTGGATAGAGTTGCATGACAAAATACAAGTCTAACTAGTATCATCAGTTCTTGAGATCTTATTTTTCAATTGGCATATTCTTAAATTTTTTTTTTTTTTGCAGAATTTACAGTCTATATGTAAAAGTGTCCAGATTAAATGTCTTTACCTTTTAAAGACGAAACGCAACCTGCTTTATATAAGTAATCAGTCCGTACCGCACTGTAAACGCTTCCCACCACAGTTGTAAAAACAAACCAGTTAAAGCGTATAAAGCAAAGGTCGTTGCCTGTTATTAGATCCGTACAAAACACGCAATGCAAAGCGAGCACCATGTAGACGTTTTGAATGTTAAATCTGGTGGTACGTAAAGAAACCGCTAGGCTTTAGAAGGTTGACTCTTGACCAGATGACTGGTTAATGCTATTCAGTTCTTTTTATGCGTCTTTCACACTGATGCTGTAAAATATAGGACGTTGGGGCCGCACAGATTCGAAAATTTAAACTTAAAATTTTGAGGCTTTCGTTACTGACCAAAAAGGCTGTATGAGGTTTGTTGTCCCAGGATGCTTACGTACAACGTTCATCGGTTAGGAAGTGACAACTAGTAGGGTTTTAAAAATTCGACTATTACTTACTTACTTCATGGCGCAGAGTCCTTCTTGAGAAGCTAACTGGTTTGCAGCTAGTCTAGAAATTCCCCGCATTTCACGAAGGTTCATTACCACACACACACAAGCGTCCGCCATCTGTCTCTATCCTGGGCCAGTCCAATCCAGTCCATATACCCACATCCCACCTCCTGGAGATACATCCTAATATAATCCACCCATCTACGCCTAGGTCTCCCCAGTGGTCTTTTTCCCTCCGGTTTCCCCAGCAAGACCCTATACACCCCCCTCTCCTCATCCATACGCGCCACATGCCCAGCCCGTCTCATTTTTCCCGATTTTCTCACCCGCACAATATTGGGTGAGGCATACAAATCATTTAGCTCCTCGTTAAAATTTTCGACTATTAGATGTCTTATTTCATATATGAGTTTATTGTTAAAATTAACGGCGAATTCCGATCCGAAGGCCAGGTTTGACCGGTTGATATAACGCCGGATTATGTACCCTTCCGCTAGACCTTACCCTCGGATCAGGATTCGAAATTTTGTGCGCTGTGATGTGTTTAAAGGAGGTCGAAATATTAAAACTCTGACCTATGGTTATATGTTTTCGTCTGGGTAATTCCCCGGTGTCTGAATTTCATATGCCGACGTTTCGGAATACTGTCTTCCATCTTCATAGGCAGGTAGGTCTGATGTATACTTCATACATACCTGCCTATGAAGTTGTACTTCATACCTGAATTATACTTCATACCTACCTGCCTATGAAGATGGAACAGAGTGTTCCGAAACGTCGGCATATAAAATTCAGACGCCGTGGAATTACCCGAAAGAAAGCATACAACATTCAGAACATAGCGAAAGTTTGAAATCAGGAAAACTCTGAACTAGTTTTCATAATTATTCTGCGGAAACAAACGTTTTTCTTAAAAACTCTTTTATCATGATGAGCAAATATAGATTTTCCCAGCGATTAAATTTTATGTTTTAAGTAATTGTGAAGCAACTTAGGCCTAGATACGTGCTTCCACTTATCCTTATCAGGCTTGCTATATTCCTCCCAGTAATGGAATGCTCATATTGGTTTTTCAGTTCTTTATTGTGCTTGGTTCCTTCTTACGTTTTACAACAATTTCTTCTTCCTCAAAGTTTAGAATCAGGGACATTTATGCAGAAAGCAGTAGGGATGCTCCTCGTTGCTCACACTTTACCCCCAAATACCCATTTATTTATTAATGTAGAGTTGTTTTCAAAGTTCAACTTGGAAATTAAATACTTTGGATTGTTAGGTAAAGTTCTGGTTGCTAACACGAAACATGTGCTCTTGTTTGAAACACAAGAGGGCTGTGAGCACAATGTGCTGGAGTCTTGGGGCCAGCCATAACACCCGCCAGATGTCGCTTCGAAACAGAAGTTCCCAGCAGTAATCATATTCCCGTATGAGTCAGTGTTGCTGAACATTGTATGACCAAGTTATTGAACTTTCAGTGTATACCAGACATCAGACAGCATTTACAAATGCAAGCGTCTCCTTATTTTTCTGTCCTGAGGCTAAAATTTGCACGTTTGTCTTAATGAAGAGTGCAATATTCTGGGCGAAAATGAAGTTGCAGCGACTACTCCTTACATGGCAGGTCGCAGATTAAGAGAAATATTGAATAAAGCGCATTTCGTGTTGAGCGATTTTGTCGAAACAACCTCAAGGAAACGAAGGGAGAGAAATCCATCTTGGGCGGTTCTAGCAGTATTAGCCAGAAGGATTCGTGAGAAATAGGACTTACTTTGACACCGAATGGCTTGAGTCGGGTAATCTCAGAATGCATGTCTGATGCATTATCGCTTCGGCTAAGGTGATTAGCATTATTTCTGTTAACTATTGCTAAACGTTGGACGGTCCAGGGTTCGAATCCCGGTGAGGCGAGACTTTTTTTGACATCTATACCAGCCTCGAGGCACAGCAACCAAATGTAAAATTAATACTAAGTCTTTCCCAGGGGTAAAGCGGCCGGAGTGTGGTCTTCAAGACCCACCTCCTTCTAGTGCCGCTCTGTGCCAATTCAGGCATGTCATGAGGTGACCTTCACTTGTCTATAAATATCTGTGGCGTGGATAAGGCTGACGCAAACCCCGCGGTGTGGGGGGGGGGGTTCCTGTGGGTAATGGGGCCGCAAAACGTAAAGAATACTAGAAAATTTTCAGGGTTATTTCGCACTTGATTCTGTTCTTCTGATAGAGGAATTATTCTCAGCCCCTGTTCCGAGATCGGGGCATAATTTCGCCTATCTTTATAGTGCGCATTCAGTTTGCGATTTGCGTGGTGTGATGGGAGAGAAAAAACTGCCGTTTATGCCACTGTTCTTTGTATTTCACCGGTGGTGTTTCATGGGATCCTAGGGTTGTGTTAATTGAAAGTAAGGATCCCGCAAGAAAATTTCATTATAGCATAAAAACGTTAATTTTAATATTATTTTAAACTGCGCTTAAGGTAATAGAGCGTGATTCACAAAGAGGGACTCAATTGCGTACTTCTATATTTCCTGAACTATATGGAATATGTGAATGATCTACATAACATTTGGAAGAGAAGATTCTATGTTTTTGTATATCGCCGCTAGAGCTCTCGCATATCACACAGCCATGCAGCAGCGTCAGTTGAGATCAAAATGGCTACTATGCAGCACAAGATTTTTTGCGTTCGTGAGTTCATTAAAACTGGGTCGGCGACTGCTGTGCAGCATGCGTTTCGTCTTCGTTTCAACATTCAACCTCCAACGAGGAAGAGCATTTGTCGTTGGAATCACCAATTTGAATAAATAGGCTGTCTGTTTAAAGGCAAAAGCTCCGGCCGACCACGTGTATCAGAGGAGAACGTGAGACGAATTCAAGAGAATTTTGAGCGTAGCCCACGCAAGTCAACTCGTAGAGCGAGCAGAGAACGTGGAATACAGCAACCAACTGTCTGACGTGTGTTGAGGCGCCGTTTACTTTTCAAGCAATACCGCCTACAACTGGTTCAGGCTCTTTGAGTCCATCTTTTTGAATCATCCTGTATAATGTTCCTTAGTTACTGAAATTACCTATTCTTTTAAATAATTAAAAAAATTAAATTTTTCAGTACTAAAATAAAAAAGAACCACGTGTTTTAAAATTTATTTTTTACAGATACTCTTATTACTTTTAAGTTACTTGTGCCATACGATATATGCTTCTCGTGTGTAAATATTTGCTCTTAAATAACATATCGTTCTCATGTCCTGGTTTGACATTTATTTAATGTTATCGTTAATTACACCTGTCTACCTGTTTTTAGCTTCGTACACAAATGTAAGATATTTATGAAGGTTTCTGCGAAGTGTTTGAGAATGCAAAGTGGTTACATTGTCAAATTACACTGGGAAACACTGTACTGCAATTGTCATATTTGCCGCGAACCATAACAAAGTAAGAAAATTGTCACGTTCAACTCTCAGACCAGTGACAATATTTTGGTCAATGTCAAATTTACTTCCAGAGAGCATGCTTTTTGAAAAAGATGCTTAATGGTGTGTGTCATTATTGCTAATCTGTGTGTGTGTGTGTGTGTGTTTGTGTGTGTGTGTGTTTGTGTGTGTGTGTGTGTGTTTGTGTGTGTGTGTATGTGTGTGTGTGTGTGTGTGTTTGCAGTAATATTTCACACGAAGAGTCGTGTTTTGCGTGTTTTTTAAAAGGCAGATTCGATAAGTGTTTAAAGTACAGGGTTTTTCGAAATGATTGTTTGGGTTTTAACAACCTGTCATGCAAAATACACTTGAGATAGGAGTGCATGTGTTTTTTTATTTAATAGAACACACTAATTTTTTGTTACATACCTTACAGGTGCTCTATACATTCACTCTTTGTGATTCTACGGGGTTATTCGAAATGACTGTCGGGGTATTAACAACTTGTCATACACATTGCACTTGAAATGCGTGTTGATGTTTGTAGAATCACAAAGGGTGCTCATATAGAGCGCCTGTAAGGTATGTAACAAGAACTTGGAGTTTTGTTCTATTAAATAAATTAAAATACATATACTCCTATCTCAAATGTATTATGTATGACAAGTTGTTAGAACCCCGACAGTCATTTCGAGTAACCCTGTATATATTTTAAAGTTATTAATGTGTTGGCGAGTTGTCCAATTAGACACAAGCTTTATGCCTAAACCATACAGTTGGCTGGAGTCAGTATAAGTAATAATCATGATGTGAAAACAACAACTAAGACATTTTCCTTAATTTGACGTGGTGATTACGTTGTTAACGCAACCTGCATACCAATAGACAATATTAACTTTATAATGGGTCACATTTCACACACCACTGGTGTTGTGGTGGCAATATACCTGTATTTGACTGTGTAGGAGCGCCTGGAAACAGTGGCGTACCAAGGGAGGGGGGAGGTTTGGGGGGTTCAAACTCCCCCAGAAATTCCGAAGGCCCTCGAAAATCGTACCAAACTCAACCCGATTATGAAAACTATTAAAAATTGCTGAATTTAGGACGCCAACACCCCAACATGTTCGGAAAAAGGGCAGTAAAGTTCTAATACTACCTAGGTTCGCAATTGTTTTACATTGGCAATGACAAATAAATTGGTTGTCGTCATAAATAGTCTTAAAGTACCAAAAATTAAGAAACTTTTACTATATGAAATGAAATTTCTTTTACCAAATTACAGCTGCCTCCAGAACACCTGACTAGGGAGCTACCGCCCCCCACATCCCCGTGCTCTCTGTCGTCTGCCCTTAACTAAGTTTGTTAAAACCCCCCCCCCCCAACAAAATTCTTGGGTACGCCACTGCCTGTAAACTAAGGCATGATATGACTTTCTGATGCCCGTCGTACAGAATATATTGTCGTAATTCATTCGATCTGGCTGACTAGTATGACATAATTTATGCAACACCTTTGAGTAATGTGTTGTTATTATCAGTTGACTCAAGTAGGAAGTGCAGTCGAGGTGTGCAGTTACTGTGATAGTTCTATTACGTTTGTGCTTCAGAGAGAGAAAGAGAGAGAGAGAGAGAAATAAAGTATCAGGACCACTATCCCCTCGACAACATGCCGAATCCATTACTGTTAGCATCCCAGTGAAAATTAGGTAATGGAAAACTTGGGTAGTGGCAGTAGTAAGAGGAAAGGCTTCGTCAGGATTTCAACTTTTTCACCCCTCTCTCAAGCTTTTCCTTCTTCATCACCCCACTCTTCCCTTCACCTTTAACGATCACTTTCTTTTTAACAATCTTTTTGAGGTCAATCAAGAGTTTCTTTCCTGGGTGTAGATGTTAGGTCTGGCTAATTCAGTAGTGGTAGCATTTTCTTGTTCGTCTTTATTTTCTGCCTGTACCATCTTCAACCCTGCCTGACACTTTCTTTTACCCTTCTCTGTGTTACATTTTTCCGTTAAGCTGAAATTTCCCATGGGATGTATGTAACACTACACCATGGAAAGGAGTAGGATGTGTGGTGTAAAACGGAAAAGAAAGATAAATAAATAAAGATCAAGGTTATGGTGATGATGGAGATTGAAGATTATGTTGATGATAGAGATTGAAAGTTGCTGCATGCTTTCGCAGTGTTCTGAGTAACAATGGCAAAAGTTTCGACCCTTACTACTTACTTGTAAAAGGTAAAGCAGTCCCATTACAGGCCTGGAGTGGCCCAGAGGGTTCCAGAAAGTTAAGCTTCCCACATTTCATGAGCAACGGCACAGGATGGTGGTAAGATTGTCAGCCTTACGCACCGGCCGCTTTTTACCCCCAGGAAATGCTCCTGGTACTCATTTTTGTTAGAGTCTGAGTCGACCCCAGCGCCATAGTGGAAGGATTTTATGTCAATGAAAAATTCCAGTGACACCAGGTGGGATCGAACGAGCGACCTTCCGATTTGTAGCACAGAACCTTAACCACTGTGCCACCGCGGTCCCATTACTTACTTGTACGGAAATACAAGATGGTTCAAATATGACCGGGACTGATGTCGCCAGATTTACATACAAATAGTCCCGGCCATATTTGAACCACCTTGTATAATTCATTATCAGCCAGAGATATGAACCTTCGACCTTGTGGAAGAGACATGTGTAGAAGTTCCACCGTAAAATATGTCTAACCATACAACTCATTAAATTTCTAACTCAGTGTTTGCTTCCAGTTTCGTGTTTCCCCAGGATGTGGTTTTGTCTTATTTTTATACTTAGAAGGAGAAGAAATTATGTGCTTGTCTCTTCATTAGGCGGTATAACAGACTATAGAACCCAACTGTTAGAAGTGGGGTTAAAAAGAAATTACACTTCCATCTTTTAAATCACCATATCGTCAGTTAATTTGCTGTCTATTGCCCCATATGTCTTCGAAACCAGTGGTCTGAACCACACAGTGTCTGCCTTGTGTCTGCTACACAAGCGACTCGGTTCAAGCTCTAATTCGAATATTTCTTAATCACCTCTCTTCCATCTCTCAAGTTCTCAGTTCTCTGATGTTAAAGACTGGAAACGTATAGCTGTCCCTTGGAACAGACTATCCTTTGTCATGCAGAGAGTCACACAGCTTGACATATACCTACACCATTCTCTTGTACCCTTAGACTCGTAATCGGATTCGTAAAGGCCACCGACTGATCCTTGTTATTAGTAGAGTCCACCTACTTCCATCTTTTCCATACCTCCCACACTTGCCAATTCCCCCCCCCCCCCACCTTTTCCCCCCTCGTTTTTCTTTTTTTTTCCATTTTAAAAAAAATTTTTTTCCCCT
>Ga0123355_10018847_pt1 | contig 10972 bp, 7 predicted proteins | sample TergutEmb28metaG_3_FD_89872 | JGI IMG/M metagenome (GOLD analysis project Ga0123355, IMG submission 89872) | Embiratermes neotenicus P1 segment gut microbial communities from Petit-Saut dam, French Guiana - Emb289 P1 | ecosystem: Host-associated > Arthropoda: Insects > Digestive system > Gut ...
GGAGGGCGAGGCGCTCGCCACCATCGTCGTCAACAAGATCCGCGGCCTGCTGAACATCGCCGCCGTGAAGGCCCCCGGTTTCGGTGACCGCCGCAAGGCGATGCTCGCCGACATCGCGACCCTCACCGGCGCGACGATGGTCAGCGAGGACCTTGGCATCAAGCTGGAGTCCATCGGCCTGGACAGCCTGGGCACCGCCCGGCGCATCGTGGTGACCAAGGACACCACCACGATCGTCGACGGGGCAGGCGACTCGACGGCCATCCAGGAGCGGATCCGCCAGATCAAGACCGAGATCGACGCGACCGACTCCGACTGGGACCGCGAGAAGCTGCAGGAGCGGCTGGCCAAGCTGTCCGGCGGGGTGTGCGTGCTCCGGGCCGGCGCGGCCACCGAGGTCGAGCTCAAGGAGAAGAAGCACCGCCTTGAGGACGCCATCTCCGCGACGCGTGCCGCGATCGAGGAGGGCATCATCGCCGGCGGCGGTTCCGCGCTCGTGCATGTCGCGACGGAGCTCGACCACCTCGGCAGGACCGGCGACGAGGCGACCGGCGTCACGGTCGTCAAGAGGGCGCTGTCTGAGCCGGCCCGCTGGATCGCGCTGAACGCGGGCCAGGAGGGCTCGGTCGTGGTCGCCAAGATCGCCGACCTGCCCGCGGGCCACGGTTACAACGCGGCCACCGGCGAGTACGGCGACCTGATCGGCCAGGGCATCCTCGACCCCGTCAAGGTCACCCGGTCGGCGGTGCAGAACGCCGCGTCCATCGCCGGCATGCTGCTGACGACCGAGACCCTGGTCGTCGAGAAGCCGGAAGAGGAGAAGCCAGCCGAGGACGGCCACGGCCACTCCCACGGGCACACGCACTAGTCAGTCCCGTTTCCGCGAACGCGGGGGTCATGGGAAGCCGTGGCCCTCGCGTTCCGCTTTTCCGGTAGACGAGAGTTTTCCGGGAGCGCAAGTTTTCCGGGAACCACAAGGTCAGAGGTGAGCGATGCCACCCCGCCACCCGGAAGGGTAGCGGTCGGATGCCTGTTAAGTAGGATTACACCATCCCACCGTTACCAGCTGCTACATCCCGCAGCGACGAGCCGTGAGGGCATTTATGACCGAGTCACCGAAATTTTCCCCAGCAGGCCTGACTTTTGACGATGTACTGCTGCTGCCGGCGCACTCGGAGCTGATGCCGAGCGAGGCGGACACGAGCTCCTGGATCACCCGCAAGTACCGGCTGCGCATCCCGCTGGTCTCCAGCGCGATGGACACGGTCACCGAGGCCCGGATGGCGATCTCCATGGCCCGCCAGGGCGGCGTCGGCGTGCTGCACAGGAACCTCTCGATCGAAGAGCAGGCGCAGCAGGTCGACCTCGTGAAGCGGTCGGAGGCCGGGATGATCACCGACCCGGTGACCTGCGGCCCGGAGGCGACGCTGGCCGACGTCGAGCGGCTGTGCGCGCATTACCGCATCTCCGGCGTCCCGGTCACCACCGACGATGGCACGCTGGTCGGGATCGTGACCAACCGGGACATCCGGTTCGAGAACGACCTGTCACGTCAGGTCAGCGACGTGATGACCGCAATGCCGCTGGTCACCGCCCCCGTCGGCGTGGCTGCGGACGAGGCCCTCCGGCTGCTCAAGCAGCACAAGGTCGAGAAGCTCCCGCTGGTGGACGCCAGCGGCAAGCTCCGCGGCCTCATCACCGTCAAGGACTTCACCAAGAGCGAGAAGTTCCCGAACTCGACCAAGGACGCGGTCGGCCGCCTGGTCGTGGGCGCGGCGGTCGGCGTCGGCGAGGATGCCAAGCGCCGCGCGCAGGCCCTCATCGACGCGGGCGTCGACTTCCTCATCGTGGACACCGCGCACGGCCATCAGCAGGGTGTGCTGGACATGGTCCGCCAGGTTAAGGCCAACACAGACCTTGAGGTCATCGGCGGCAACGTCGCTACGCGGGCAGGCGCCCAGGCGCTCATCGACGCTGGCGTGGACGGCGTGAAGGTGGGCGTGGGTCCCGGTTCCATCTGCACGACCCGGGTCGTCGCCGGGGTGGGCGTGCCCCAGATCACCGCGATCTATGAGGCATCGCTGGCCGCCAAGCCGGCCGGCATCCCGGTCATCGGCGACGGCGGACTGCAGTACTCAGGCGACATCGCCAAGGCAATCGCGGCTGGGGCGGACACCGTGATGCTCGGATCGCTGCTGGCCGGGTGCGAGGAGAGCCCCGGCGAGATGGTCTTCATCAACGGCAAGCAGTACAAGCTGTACCGCGGCATGGGCTCGCTCGGCGCGATGCGCAACCGCGAGCGCGGCAAGTCCTACTCCAAGGACCGCTACTTCCAGGATGACGTGCTCCGTGAGGACAAGCTGGTCCCCGAGGGCATCGAGGGCCAGGTGCCCTACCGCGGCCCGCTCGCCGCGGTTGCCGACCAGCTGGTCGGCGGCCTGCGCGCGAGCATGGGCTACTGCGGTGCCCGGACAATCGAGGAGCTCAAGGAGGCCAGGTTCATCCAGATCACGGCCGCTGGCCTGAAGGAGAGCCACCCGCACGACGTGCAGATGACGGTCGAAGCCCCGAACTACAGCGGCAGGAAGTAGCGAGTAACCGTGACTGACATCGAGATCGGCCGCGGAAAGACCGGCCGCCGCGCTTACTCCCTGGACGAGATCGGAATCGTCCCGGCCAGGAGGACCCGCGACCCGGAAGAGGTGTCCATCGCCTGGCAGATCGACGCCTACCGGTTCCAGGTGCCGCTGATCGCCTGCCCGATGGACAGCGTGGTCTCGCCCTCCAGCGCGATCGCGATCGGCAAGCTCGGCGGCCTCGGTGTCCTCGACCTTGAGGGGCTGTGGACTCGATTTGAGGACCCCGAGCCGATCCTGGCGGAGGTCGCGACCCTCGACGAAGAGGGAGCGACCAGGCGGCTCCAGGAGATCTACGCCGAGCCGATCAAGGAAGAGCTCATCGGCCGGAGAATCGAAGAGATCTCCAGAGCCGGCGTGGTCACCGCCGCGGCCCTGTCCCCGCAGCGCACCGCCAGGTACTACAAGGCAGTGGTAGACGCGGGCGCGGACATCTTCGTCATCCGGGGCACCACGGTCTCCGCGGAGCACGTGTCCGGCCGGGCCGAGCCGCTCAACCTCAAGCAGTTCATCTACGAGCTCGACGTCCCGGTCATCGTGGGCGGCTGCGCCACCTACACGGCCGCGCTGCACCTGATGCGCACCGGAGCGGCGGGCGTGCTCGTCGGTTTCGGCGGCGGGAGCGGGCACACGACCGCCGCGGTACTCGGCGTGGCGGTGCCGATGGCGACCGCGATCGCGGACGTGGCGGCGGCGCGGCGCGACTACCTCGATGAGTCCGGCGGCCGGTACGTGCACGTCATCGCAGACGGGTCGATGACCCGCAGCGGCGACATCGCCAAGGCACTGGCGCTCGGCTCGGACGCCGTGATGGTCGGTTCGCCCTTCGCGCGAACGCAGGAGGCGCCGGGCCACGGCTACCACTGGGGGAGCGAAGCGAACCACCCCGAGCTGCCGCGCGGTGCCCGCCTGGCGGTCCCCGCGATAGGCACGCTCGAGCAGGTCCTGTTCGGCCCGTCGACCGTTCCCGACGGCTCGATGAACCTGATGGGCGCGCTGCGGCGCACCATGGCAACCGCCGGGTACACCGACCTGAAGGAGTTTCAGCGGGTCGAGGTCGTTGTCACGCCGCCCGACTTCCGGCGCGGAGACCGCGGCTCCCGTTAGACTCCGCCGACCCCGTTAGACTCCACTGGCATGACCACTCGACGCGTCTTCTCCGGCATCCAGCCGACCGCCGACTCCTTCCACCTCGGTAACTACCTGGGTGCGGTTCGCCAGTGGGTGCACCTGCAGGACACCAGGGACGCGATCTACTCGGTGGTCGACATGCACGCGATCACGGTGCAGTACGACCCGGAGACGCTGCGCCGCCGGACGAAGGTGGCGGCGGCACAGCTGTTCGCCGCGGGCCTCGACCCGGAGCGGTGCATCCTGTTCGTGCAGAGCCAGGTGCCAGCGCACGCCGAGCTGTGCTGGATCCTCGGCTGCCTGACCGGTTTCGGTGAGGCCAACCGGATGACCCAGTTCAAGGACAAGTCGGCCAAGGGCGGCGCGGAAGCGGCCTCAGTCGGCCTGTTCACCTACCCTGTCCTGCAGGCCGCGGACATCCTGCTGTATCACGCGGACGAGGTGCCGGTGGGGGAGGACCAGCGCCAGCACCTGGAGCTGTCCCGCACCCTCGCGCAGCGGTTCAACCACCGGTTCGGCAAGACGTTCACAGTGCCCGCGCCGTACATCCTGCCGGCCGTCTCCAAGATCACCGACCTGCAGGACCCGACCAGCAAGATGTCCAAGTCGTCGTCTTCCCCGCAGGGCATCATCGACCTGCTCGACGAGCCCGCGGCGATCCGCCGGAAGATCAACCGCGCGGTAACCGACGCGGAGTCGGAGGTCCGTGCGGACGACGAGGCCAAGCCGGGCGTGACCAACCTGCTGCGGATCTACTCCGCCCTGTCCGGCGATGCCATCGACGACATCGCCGCGCGGTACGGCGACGCGGGCTACGGCGGTTTCAAGAAGGACCTCGGCAACCTCGTCGCGGACACCTTCGCACCGATCCGGGAGCGGACGGCGAAGCTCCTCGCCGACGGGGACACCCTTGATGTGCTGCTCGCCGAAGGCGCGCGCCGCGCCGGGGCGATCGCCAGGCAGACGATGGCCGATGTCCGGGACAAGTGCGGCTTCCCCGCGGCGATCTTAGCTTTCTTTTCTGAACGGTCCCGGGGTCCCACGGACCCCGTTCGTGCTTACTCATTTTTAACAGGGCATTACAGGCGAATCAGGACGATCGCGGGACGATTCAATATTCCAAGGCTGGAAACGTTAGTGAGGCACGCGTTTTCCCTTGGAGGCCTGACATGACGATTGAGTGGAACCCTTCCGCCGGACCGACGCTCGGCATCGAGTGGGAGGTGCAGCTCATCGACGCGAAGACGCGACTGCTGCGGCAGGATGCGGCCGCTATCCTCGCCGGGCTGCCTGGCCTCGCGGACAGCGGCGAGCACCCGAAGATGCGTCATGAACTCATGCAGTCCACCGTCGAGGTGGTGACCGGCATCTGCGGCACGGTCGCCGAGGCGAAGGCCGACCTCGCCGTCTCGATGAAGGAACTTCAGCGCGTAGCGGACCCGCTCGGCATCGTGCTCGCCAGTTCCGGCGCGCACGCGATCAGCCACTGGCGGGACGGGCTGCTGGCGCCGGTTCAGCGGTACGCCGAACTTGCCCGGGAGCTGCAGTGGCCGTCTCGCCAGCTGCAAACCATGGCTGTCCACGTGCACGTAGGGTTGCGTGACGAGCACCGTGCGATGCCGGTCATCAACGCCGTGGCTACCTACCTGCCGCACATCCTCGGCCTGTCCGCCTCGAGCCCGTACTGGTGCGGTGAGGACACCGGACTCGCCTCAGCCCGGACCGTGGTATTCGGGGCGCTGCCGCACGCCGGCCCGCCGCTCGGCCTGGTGGACTGGAAGTCCTTCGAAGGGTTCATGGAGAGCCAGCTGCGGTCGGGGACCATCCGCACGATCAAGGAAGTCTGGTGGGATGTCCGCCCGCACCCGGACTTCGGCACGGTAGAGGTGCGGATCGCCGACGCGGTGCCGACCTTCCGGGAGGTCGGGATGCTGGCCGCGCTGGTGCAGTGCCTAGTGCACCTGTTCGATACCCAGCTAGACCGCGGGTATAGGCTGCCGTCACGGGCGCCCTGGGTCATTGAGGACAACAAGTGGCGGGCGACCAGGCACGGACTGGACGCGACGATCGTCACCAGCGACGCGGGGACGACCGCGCCGCTGCGGGACGAGGTCTATGAACTCGTCAGGGAGCTTGAGCCGGTAGCATGTCGGCTCGGCTGTGCTGAGGAACTCGCCGTTGCCACCGAGGTCCTCGAGTGGGGTGCGCCGTACGAGCGGCAGCGTGCCGTGCACGGCGGCGAGGGCGACCTGACCAGCGTGGTGGACGCGCTCGTCACCGAGTTCGCGGAGGACAAGTTCGTCCTGCGCGGGGATGGTGGGAATGGATGAAGTCAGCGGCAAGCTAACCGCATCACGGGAACGACCGGACAGGCAGGTGTTCCGCTCCCCGGCCGCGGCGGCGGTCTGGTGGGTATGGGCGCTGTTCGCGGCCGGGAACCTGATCGACCTGGCGGTGCAGGGGCGTGATCACCTGTCGGTGGTGGCCGCGGGGACGCTGCTGCTGATAACCGGGGTGGTGTACGTTACCGCGCGGCGGCCGAAAATCGTGGCCGACGATCATGGCCTGACGATCGTCAACCCGCTCCGTGACCACCGGGTCGGCTGGGCCTCGGTCGCCGGGTACGACACAACCGACCTGCTCCGGATCCGCTGCGCGTGGCCGGCCGCGGCCACTGCACGGGATGCGGCGGTTGAACACACGCGCTTCATCTACTCCTGGGCGGTGCACTCCTCCCGCCGCAGGGCGATCACCAATCAACTGCGCGCGCAGCGGCAGGCGGGCGGTGGCGGCGCCAGCAACCGGGCCGGCTTCGGCAGCAGCCGCGGCCGCTTCGGGGGGTATGCGCCGCTGCCCGACAACGCGCCGCCGCCCAAGCCACTGGGACTCGACGCCGAAGCTGTGATCGCCGCGCTCACCGCGCGCCGCGAGATGGCCATGGCCGATACGTCGGAGGCGGCCGCCGGACCGCCGGTTTCTGCCTGGCAATGGACCGCCGTCGCGGCGCTCGTCATCCCCGCGATCGCACTGCTGATCGCTGTGCTTGCCTTACGGGTTGGACGGCCGGGACCGCAGCCATCCGATGTAGTCAGACGGGGCGCCGGCCTTGAGCGCCGCGTCCACCAGGATCGCCAGACGCCGGGCGGAGGGGAGCCCGCCCTCGTAGGCGTCGAGTACGTACAGCCAGGCGAGCACGTCCCCGTCCAGGGTCTGCACCCGGACCTTGATCTTGCTGTAGAAGCCGAGGTTGACCCCGTCCCAGCTGTCGAGTTCCTTTTCGTCGATCTCAGGAACGTCGTAGAGCGCGACGAATACGCGTTGTGCAGCGTCCTCGACCACCGTGGTCAGGGCACCGTCCCAGCCGAGATCCTCGCCACCGAAAGTCAGGCGCCAGCCCTCAAGCCACCCGCTGCCCCGTAGCGGGGAGTGCGGGCAGCGGGTGAGCATCTGCTCCGGATCCATGTTGCTGCCATAGGCGGCGTATAGGGCCACGTTGCATAAGCGTACGGCGTAATTGTGCTGGGGGACGTACAAGCTAGTGGGGAACGTGACGGATACTTGGCTAACGTGACCTTGCCACGTCCACGCGTCGCCATCCTGGGTGGCGGTCCGGGCGGTTATGAAGCCGCACTGGTCGCCGCGCAGCTCGGAGCCGAGGTAACCGTCGTTGACGAGGACGGCCTCGGTGGCGCCTGCGTCCTCACCGACTGCGTCCCGAGCAAGACGCTGATCGAATCGTCGTCGACCATGACCTCGCTCGGCCGCTCGGCCTCGCTCGGCCTGCAGCTCGCCAGCGGCGCCAACCCGGTCGTCGACGTGGACGCACCTGCCCTGTACGCGCGGGTCAAGGCGCTTGCCGCCGCGCAGTCGTACGACATCGCCGAGCATGTCGCCAACGAGGGCGTGCGGATCATCGAGGCCAGGGGACAGCTGACCGGACCGCACACGATCGAAGCGGCGGGCCGGACCCTGCACGCGGACGTCGTGCTGGTCGCCACCGGGGCGTCGCCGCGGGAGCTGCCTGACTCGCCAGCCGATGGTGAGCGGATCCTCACTTGCCGGCAGATCTATGACCTGCCGGAGCTTCCGGAGGAGCTGATCGTGGTCGGCTCCGGCGTGACCGGTGCCGAGTTCGCCAGCGCTTTCCAAGGGCTCGGCTCGCAGGTCACGCTCGTCTCCTCCCGGGAACGGGTGCTTCCGCACGAGGACAAGGACGCCGCCGTAGTCATCGAGGGCGTTTTCCGGCGGCGAGGCATGAACGTGCTCAGCAAGTCCCGGGCCGAGGCGGTGCACCGCAAGGGTGACACCGTGGTGGTTACCCTCGGCGACGGCAGGCAGGTGGCGGGGACGCACTGCCTGCTGACGGTCGGCATGGTGCCGTCAACGAGCGGGGTCGGGCTGGAGAAGGCGGGGGTCAACACCGATGGGCGCGGCTTCATCGAGGTGGACCGGGTGTCCCGCACTTCCGCGCAAGGCGTCTACGCGGCCGGTGACTGCACGGGCGTGCTGATGCTCGCCTCGGTCGCCGCCATGCAGGGCAGGATCGCGATGTGGCACGCGCTCGGCGAGGCAGTCCAGCCGATCAGGCTCAGCCATGTCGCGGCAACGATCTTCACCGACCCGGAGATCGCCTCGGTCGGCATCTCGCAGGCCGCGGTGGACCGGGGTGAGGTGCACGCCCGCGTAGTCAAGCTGCCGCTCGCCACCAACCCCCGGGCCAAGATGGGCGGCTTCCGGGACGGTTTCGTCAAGATCTTCGCCCGGCCGGGCACCGGCATGGTGCTCGGCGGCGTGGTGGTCGCGCCGCGGGCGAGCGAGCTGATCCTCCCGTTGTCGATCGCGATCGAGCAGAACCTGACGGTCGACCAGATCGCCCACACGTTCTCGGTCTACCCGAGCCTGTCCGGCTCGGTGACCGAGGCCGCCCGTAAGGTCATGGAATTCGGCGACGCCATCGTCTAGCGCGACATCGGCGCGACCAGCCCGTCAGGGAGCTCACACACTCGGCAAGGTCGTGCTAGTCCCGTGAACCTGAACGGGGCACGCGGCGCCCGCCCGGGTGATCCGGCGGCAGTCCCCGGAACCGGAAGCAAATCCCGCCGTTCTGCTAGTGCGGAGGGTGTCCCAGGTCGCGGTCATCGGGTACCGGCAGGTCGTGCTGCTTCAGCCGGGCGGCGCGCACATCGTCGGCGCTGATCAGCACCGTGCCTACGCTGGCGATGAGCGCGAACCCAGGGACCGCGATGCGCAGCCACACTGGTCCCGGGAGGAACGCGAGCGCCACGCAGATCGGCACCATGAGGACGAGCAGCCGCCGGACAGTCCGGGCCCGCCAGCCCGCGTCGGTGAGTTCGTGCCGCACCCACTCCCGGTTCTTCGCCGGCAACCGGAAACCGATCGCGAAACGCAGCCAGCCCAGGACGCTCGGGTCACCGGGCAGCCGCCGCACGGTCATCAATCCTTGATCTGACAGATCTCGGTGTCGGAGGTGACGGTCTGGCCGACTTCGACGGTCAGACCGGTGACCGTGCCGTCCTTGTGCGCGGCCAGTGGCTGTTCCATCTTCATCGCCTCCAGGATCACCACGGTGTCGCCCGCTCGCACCTGCGTCCCCTCGGCGGCGACGATCTTCACGATCGTGCCCTGCATCGGGGAGACGAGGGCATCGCCGCCTGCGCCTGCCCGGCCTGCGGAGCGGCGGGCGGGCGCGCGGGTACCACGGGACCGTTCGGATGAGACGGGGGCGGTACCGGACGCGACGGGTACGGTCAGGAGGGCTGGCACTACCACCTCCAGCCTCTTCCCCCCGACCTCGACGGTAATCCGCTCCCGGGCGGGTTCGTCCGCTGTTGTCGCGGGGTCCTGCGGCGCGAGCGCCGCGGCGAACTCGGTCTCGATCCACCGGGTGTGTACCGCGAACCGGTCACCGGCGAACGCCGGGTCCTCGACGACCGCGCGATGGAAGGGGAGCACGGTCGGCATCCCGCCGACGGTGAACTCCGCGAGCGCCCGGCGGGCGCGCTGCAGGGCCTGGGTGCGGTCCGCGCCGGTGACGATCAGCTTGCCGATGAGCGAGTCGAACGCTTGCGGCACGGTCTGACCAGCGCCGTAGCCCGCGTCGAGGCGGACGCCGGGTCCGGATGGCGGCTCCCAGGCGGTGATCGTGCCCGGTGCGGGCAGGAAGTTCCGCGCCGGATCCTCGGCGTTGATCCGGAACTCGATCGAGTGCCCCCGCACCGCCGGGTCGGTGTAGCCGAGCTTGCCGCCCTCGGCGATCCTGAACATCTCCCGCACCAGGTCCAGCCCGGTGACCTCCTCAGAGACCGGGTGCTCGACCTGGAGCCTGGTGTTCACCTCAAGGAAGCTGATCGTGCCGTCGCTCGCCACCAGGAACTCGCAGGTGCCCGCGCCGACATAGCCCGCCTCCCGCAGGATGGCCTTGGACGCCGCGTAGAGCTGCTCGTTCTGCGCCCCGGACAGGAACGGGGCGGGGGCCTCTTCGACCAGCTTCTGGTGGCGGCGCTGCAGCGAGCAGTCGCGGGTGGAGATGACCACGACGTTGCCGTGGGCGTCGGCCAGGCACTGGGTCTCGACGTGCCGCGGCCGGTCCAGGTAACGCTCGGCGAAGCACTCGCCATTGCCGAACGCCGCCGTCGCCTCGCGGACCGCCGACTCGTAAAGCTCGTCGATCTCCTCGAGCGTGCGCGCGACCTTCAGCCCGCGGCCGCCGCCGCCGAACGCGGCCTTGATCGCGACGGGCAGCCCGTGCGCGCGGGCGAATTCCCTGATCTCCGCGGCCGAACTGACCGGGCCGTCGGTCCCCGGTGCAAGCGGCGCCCCGACCCGCTTGGCGATGTCGCGCGCCTTCACCTTGTCGCCGAGCGCCTCGATCGCCGCTGGAGGCGGGCCGATCCAGATGAGCCCGGCGTCGAGAACGGCTTGGGCGAAGGCGGCGTTTTCCGCGAGGAAGCCGTAGCCAGGGTGCACGGCGTCCGCCGCCGCCCGTTGCGCGATCGCGATGATCTTGCCGATGTCCAGGTAGGTTTGCGCGGGAGTGGCACCGCCGAGCGCATACGCCTCGTCCGACGCCCGTACGTGCTGGGCGTCTAGGTCTTGGTCGGCGTACACGGCGACGCTGCCGAGACCGGCATCTCGGCAGGCGCGGGCAACGCGAACCGCGATCTCGCCGCGATTCGCGATCAGGA
>Ga0123355_10018848_pt1 | contig 10972 bp, 6 predicted proteins | sample TergutEmb28metaG_3_FD_89872 | JGI IMG/M metagenome (GOLD analysis project Ga0123355, IMG submission 89872) | Embiratermes neotenicus P1 segment gut microbial communities from Petit-Saut dam, French Guiana - Emb289 P1 | ecosystem: Host-associated > Arthropoda: Insects > Digestive system > Gut ...
CAAGCTGTATGTTGTCCTAGGAAAAGAGGGAAGACAGCCCCTCTTTGACAGTGCCATAGAAATCATAAGAACAGCATCGTTGGCTGACCTAGTCGCAAAGTTAAAGATTGGACGTTTTGATGGTGTGGACAAAGATGACGATGATACTGCAGATAAAGAGCCTGCAGCAAAAATTGTAAACGTTAACCCAAGATAAAACAGCTAATATTGCGGAAAACAAAATTTTAGAAATGGGGAGTGAGAGATATCATGCAAAGAACAGAATTTGACGGTATATTAAGCATTGCAGGTGGCACCTATGAGCATCTGTCTATAGATGGTGTCTGCAATTGCAGTGGTAACTTAGTTGCTCAGCTTATAGAGATTGATGGCATTCTTAACTGTGAAATGAACCTAGAGACAGGGAAGTTTGACTGTGACGGCGTGGCCAACATTAAAGGTAGTGTGCGAGCTGACAAAATTGATGTAGATGGTTATATGAATATTGGCAGAAAATCAAGCAATGCAAAGCTTGAAGCAAATGAAATTCACTGCAGAGGAGTCATTACCTGCCTGGGCACAGGTGAGATCAGTGCCGATTTGGTGCATGCAGAAGGCTACATCAATGCCAGTGAAATAGTGGGAGAGAAAGTCACCATTAAATCCCAGACGAGCATTTTGATGAAGTGGCTTGCCAATAAGTGGTCAAAGGTAGGCACTATAGAGGCAACAACCATCGAACTGTCTGAAGTAACGGCAAATGTCGTCAATGGTCACGATATAACTATTGGTGAGAACTGTGTGATTGATAAGCTTGACTGCAGCGGAAGGCTTATAATCCATCCAACGGCAACAATAAGAGAAATCACGGGCGACCATGTCCGCATCACTACCTAAGTGATGATACACTTTCTTTGTTGAAGAACAGAGGAGGATCAGTGTGAATTGTCCTAAATGCGGGCATGTGGATAGCAAGGTAATAGATTCTCGTGCGAGTGAATCGCAGGATGCAATTAGACGTCGCCGTGAATGTCTAGAGTGCAACGCGCGCTTTACAACCTATGAGCGCCGCGAAGAGCAACCCCTTGTTGTCATTAAGCGTGATGGTTCTCGCGAACCTTTCGACTTTCAGAAATTGCGTCGTGGTCTTATGGTAGCAGCAGCAAAGCGCCCTATTTCGGGAGAAGATATAGATATACTCATCAATGATATTCGCGATAGCCTGCAAAGCTCATTTCGCTTTGAGGTCGAATCTGCGACTTTGGGGGACATGGTCTTGCTCCGCCTGAAAAATTTAGACTTTGTTGCCTATGTGCGTTTCGCAAGCGTCTATAAGGACTTCCGTACTGTTGAAGAATTTACGGGTGAATTGGCAGAGTTGTCCTGATGTCTCACAACGATATGGATAATGACAGGCAGTCACAGGCTGCTGAACAAGTGGTGCGCAGTAGTTCTGATGTCCTGAAAGATTTAGCTTTATCCTCAACGTCTTGCAGTAAAGTTAAACTGCAGCTTGCTCGTATGTGTCCCGATGCGGTTCTGCCTAGTTATGGACGTGCAGGTGATGCAGGTCTTGATTTATGCAGTCTTGAATCGGTAATAATTGCACCCTTGCGAAGGCAGCTTATTTCGACAGGTATTCGCCTTGCGATTCCGCAGGGTTACGCAGGCTTCATTTTGCCTCGCAGCGGTCACGCCTTGAAGAAGGGCTTGAGTTTAGTGAATGCCCCAGGACTTGTCGACAGCAATTATCGTGGGGAAATTTGCATTATTGCCTATAACAGTGACCCAGAAGTGCCCTTAGAGATTGTTCGTGGTGAACGTATTGCGCAGCTTGTGATTCAGGCTGTTCCAACTGTTCAGATTGTCGAATGTGACGAAATTGACTTAGACGACACAGTGCGTGGTCAGGCAGGCTTTGGGTCAAGCGGTGACTAAACTGACAATCCCCACAGTCGCATTCACAACCCTAGGATGTCCTAAAAATGAGGTCGACACTGATCTCATGCGTAAGGCAGTAGAGGCAGCTGGCTACTATAGCAGCGAATACAGTGATGAAGTAGGCAACAGCGCAGATGCCATAGTCGTTAATACTTGTTCATTTATTCAGGAAGCAACCGAGGCCTCAATAGAGGCAATATTTGATGCCTTGGCGCTCACTTTGCCTTCCGGCAGTGCGACACAAAAGGAGCGACCTCCCGTTATTGTTGCTGGCTGTATAGTTAATCGCTATGCTGAAGATCTATCTGAAGAGATGCCAGAAGTTACTGCCTTTATAAAGGTAGGGGATACAGACGCTCTAGTAAAAGTGCTTAGGGACTGCTTGCCAGCGGCATCACAGTTGCCCATTGTGCGCGCAGAGACTGAAGCGCGTAGCTATGAATATTTACGCATAGCAGATGGCTGCGATAGAAAGTGTACTTTTTGTACTATACCAAGCATTCGTGGTTCTTACGTATCGCGCGAACCAGAAGATATCTTGACGCAAGCTCAAGCTTTAGTTGATGCGGGCACTTACGAACTTATTGTTATCGCACAAGACATCAGTCGCTATGGCACAGATTTAGAGACTGATACCAACCTCATTCATCTGCTCAACCAGCTGGCAGTAATCCCAAAGCTTAAGCGTTTGCGTCTTATGTACTTACAACCAGAAGGTCTTACAGATGAGCTGCTTCAGACCATGGCAAAGCACTCCACCATAGTGCCCTATCTAGAGATTCCTTTGCAGCACATTGCTTCACGCATACTGAAGGCAATGGGTAGAAATCCTCGCGATGTCGAAAACTTTCAGGTACAACTTGCCAAGGCTCGCGAACTTATGCCAGATCTTACTGTGCGTACCACACTTATAGCAGGCTTCCCAGGAGAAACTGCAGAGGAGTTCAACCAGCTCTGCGTCTTTGTAGAAGAGGCCAGCTTTGACTATGTGGGAGTTTTTCCTTACTCGCCCGAAGACGAAACGCGCGCAGCTGAGCTGCCAGACCAGCTAGATGATTCGTTAAGACTTGAGCGTGCTCAGTATATCCGAGATTTGGCTGACCAGATTGGTTGGCAAAGTACTGCAGACCGCATTGGACAAGAGCTAGAAGTCCTTGTGGAGGGGCACGATAGCGCTGAAGGTGTTCTGGTTGCAAGAGCTGCACACCAAACGCCAGACATTGACGGCATAGTCCGCATAACACCGCCAAAAGACAGTTCAATAGAGGACTTTTTCGCTACTTACGAAGTTAATAGTTATCTAAAAGTGGAATTCGTCGATTCGCTACTCTATGACATGGATGCTATTCCAACTTCAGCTTAAATGCAATTTCAATATTAAGAATTAAGCAAAATCTAAGTTCACATGTTCTCTGATTGTGAGGAGGCAGTCTGCTCAAGTAATGTGCATTTCACTTGGAATATCTGCCCTACTCGCTCCCTAAAGAAGTGAGCCTGTACTAATTGATACAAATGTGGTATACTTTATACATGATTTTCCAAAGGTGAAAAATTCCGCCAACATCATCTTTTTCCAGAGACCATACAAAAATAATAGCTGATGTAGCAGGTGATTAATCGTGACTAAAAAATTGCGTGAAATAGTATCAAAGAACCAGGCTAAGCAAAGATATTTTGCAGTGATGGCATGCCTGGTTTTGTGCACTATCGCCTTCTTTGTCCTTAGTTCAGCCTTTTGGGCTGAAGGAGTGACGAACGATTCCCAATCTATGTCGCTAACACCTATCGAAGAGCTCGCAGAAGAATTACCTACTGCTGAAGAGGCACTTGTCTCCAATGAAGATGCTCTTTTAGGCATGGCAAGCGATAGCAGCTCTACTGATGCCAATGCATCAGACGAAGCTTTCCTCAGCAGTGAGGAAACGCCTGAAGATAGTGATGATTTGACTGTAGAGGAAGTTGAGGCTACAGATTTAGATATTGCGACATTTGCCTACATGCCAGCCACTGATAGGATTCCCGGATTTGATCCTGTACCAGAGGGTGCAGTTGCTGTTGGCACGGTGGCAACCCTCAATACTGCTATTGCAAATGCGAATGCAGAGGGAAGTACCTACATTTATCTTACTCAAAGTATTACTGGTGGTACTGCTGCTGGTGCTGGCATTAGTAATGCCATTAACAACGCTGCTCTGCGCTCTGTCGACGGCAGACAAGGTCTGACCATTGACGGCAGAGGCCACAGATTGACTCACGGAACAGGTGGCGATGGTACTTTCAATTTGACTGGAACAACAGGGAATCGTGTCTTCACCCTCAAAAATATTGACATCGTTCCCTCTAGCTCTAGCTCTGCGGCAGGAGACAATACCTCAGTTATCTCTGTTGCTCCCATGGGGGGAGACACATCTGGTTGGTCAGGTGCCAATAATCCTGCCTCGCGCTACTGGACTGTAAATCTCCACAATGTGCGCACGGTAAGTGCTGGAGGAACTTCATGGAGTTCCGCAGCAGGAATGAGGGGCTTTCTTTCTCTTTCAGAGGGAACAGTTAATTTCTCTGGGGAAAATGACATTCGACTTAATCAAAGACGCGTTCTAATTAATGCACGCCAAGTGAATTTTATAGGGGGCACTACGAACTTAGAAACAGTACGCACGGGTTCTGCAGCAAATTATCTTACTGTTGCAGAAGCTCGAACTATGGATGTTGTCCGCGCACGCCCTCTGGCTGCAAATCAGGCATTAGGCGCAGGCCTCAGTCTAAGCGATGGGGCAGAAGTTACCATCAATAGAGATGTAAGCTTTGGAACTGCTGCTCGTGAAGGTCATGCAATCCTTATTCATGTGGGTGCTGCGGCTGCTGGCAATGTTAGACCTGCCACGATTAAGCTTTCTGAAAAATCAAGTCTGCATGTTACGGGAAATCCTCGCGGCACAGGTTCGTCAGCAGAACTTAACGGTCTTGTGCTTCTAAGGGGCGGTAGCGGAGGTACTTCTGTTGCGGATGGTAGTGAGCTCTTCGTACATAATACACGCACTGGTACAGGGACAAATGCAGGCACTTCAGCATTCCTCCAGTATATTCGCGGGGGTATCTTTGAGGTAAGTGGGGAAGACTCTTCTGCGACCTTCATTTCAAATTCTGCCCAACATTCACGTCAAGCAAGCCTGCGCTTCTACATGGCCAGCGGGGCCAGCAACCAGACGGTTTCAGTGACTGATGGAGCAAATTTGACCGTTGAACGCAGAGGACATAGTGGTGTAGATGCTGCTGCCCTGCGCTTTGGACAGGGCACAGGCAATGGCCTCGAGGTGCGTGATGCTAGCGTTAGTATACGCAATGAAGGTGGTACTGTTAGGGGTACTTTTGTTAATCCAGGCACAAGTACTGCGCGAGGCTTTAACGCTGCAGTAGAGTTTGCTGCTAATAACTGGTTCTTACGCGTTCTGGGCGATTCGGATATGAACATCGAAGCACAGCGTGGTGCAGCTATCAACGCGCGCGGCTATAGAAATGGTGAAATCCGCATAACGGAAGGTGCTAATTTTATTGCCAGTGGACGCACAGCAGGTACAGGTGCAAATGATGGTATTGTACGTGCGACAGGTGGTAACGTTCACTTTGTTATGATTAAGCCGTACTACTATGACTTTGTAAACATTCGTCCTGGGGGCGGTCGCATTTTCTCCTTAGGTTCAGGAGCAGCAAACACCTTTACTTCGACAGGTTCTGATCTTTCCGTATGGAGACGTGGAGTAAATCCCTGGAATGGCGAACCTGACGCTCAGTGGACACTTATTGATATCCGTCTTCGTGGGGCGCACCTGCGTATTGCAGATGCAGTTTCTTATGCAGATTTCATTAGGTACTACAACACTAATCCTGCGAATTCGCGTAGGATGGAAAACTTTACACGCATTACGGGCAATAATGCAGCTCCAACTTTTAGAGAGGTCCTTGACTTAACCAACGCTGATAGGCACGTACGAGCCTTGGCAGATATTCCTCAGGGAGCTGTGCGTGATCCAAGGCCTGTGGGCAACAATGAGGTTTGGGCAAATTTTACTCACACTTGTGGAAGTAGTGGCGAAGTTCAAATTATTAGCAGTACCGATAACTTGGAGAGTCCCTCAGTACGTTCTTTCGGTGCAGAAAACTTATTTGAGGCAGAGACAGACGCAAGATCAGTTGCTGGCTCAGTTAGGTTAACGCACGAGGATGGTAGATTCTTGCGTGCGGGGGATAGCTATCAGATTGATGAGGCTTGGAGGTCTTCTGAGCCAAACTTGCCCAGAAGTCATAGTGCGATAAATGTCCCGCCTGCTCTTGAGTTCGAGTCAGTGCGTGATGTGGTGCCTCCAGTGCCAGTAGGACTCAATGCAAATATTGTACCCACCTCTCAAGTAAATTTCGGCGGAACCTGGGAATATGAAGACGAATTTGATGATGGACCTCTCTTGGGAAGTGCGGGTATTAGGCTTCAGGCTCGCACGGGCAATGCTGCAGAGCACACTATTGCGGGTACAGGATTAGTTAATGCCGACAAAACTTGGTCATTTACCGCAAATTCAGGTCAACTTCTTGCTGGTGATATTGTTTGGGTAAGCTTGGCTGATACTCAGGCACAGGCTAACTGGAATCCGCTTACTCCAACCCCAGTGCGTGACAGAATGATTCCTGAAGCGTCGTGGTTTGTGGTTGCTCCTGATAATGTTATGCCTGTCATTATTCAGCATTTCTTTGAGGGAGCAGAGCATATCCCTTATCGCTTAACTTCAATGGACCTAAGCACCCCTAGTTTTAACGAGACAAGAACAGCAACTATGGGTACAGGTGCCTCTACATCCGAGCATCTTATTTTCCAGGTACGTGATCGTCGTGGTTACAAAGTGGAAAGTATTGAATTGCGCAATGCTTCGGGCACAGTAGTAGACAGCTTAACGCGCGAAAACAGTCGACTAGGAGCTGATGGCCATCCCTTGAGTCCTTTCAGTGTGTCACCAGACAACAATACGATTCATGTTAATTATGTTACAGACCCTGATGCCACTAGCGACATCTTAGTAGAGTTTAGATTTGCTGATTTCGGTCGCTTAAACGGAGCCATCCCTGCCAATAGTACCAGTTGGACTCTGCAGGATTCCGTTTTATATCCACAGGTACGAACAGGTAGCTATAACTCAAATCCTGTTGGCAGTCGCGTTAACCGCTTCCCAACACAGGGTCTAAGTGAATTTATGCAAGAGTTAAACGAATTTCACATTAACGATACAGTTACCCGTAGCCAGATAGAAGATGCCGTTAGAGCTTTATTTGAAGGGATATATGACCCTGATACAGGGGAGCAGATTGTCCCTCCTGCAATAGATGGTTTACCTCGTGGCTTCGTGCCTTGCCCTGACAATTTTATTCAGTTACCTCTGCAAGGACCAGCAGACACAACACAGAGATTAACCTTTCCTGTAAGCGTAGGAGAGCTTCACGACGCGCGCTATCCTGCCCCTAGTGCTGAACGTAGACCTATCGTAATTAATTTTGTAGCGACCTTAGAAGAAATCGAAATAACGCAACACCTTGAGCGTTCACTTAGTTTAACGGGAAGTCCCGCACAAAATGCGGCTTTTAACAATATGTCTTTTAACTATCAGGTAAACATTTCACGCGGAATCCCTGGAGGGCGAAATGCTGATGGCAGTGGCTTTGAAGGGTGGCGCGATCATCGACTTCAAGTAATCATCGATTCTGAGCGCTTTGAAGGTGAAGGTGCTGCTCAAACAGGAAGTTACGAATACCCTACGCGTAGTTGGCATGGGGGCAATACGCAGACTACAGCAGATGGAAATATTCGCATAGGCACTTGGAACAACATTACTACTGCTGCGGGCGGGCAAACTGATGCAGGCACGGGTACGACTGCTTTTCCTGCGATTACTGTTGGCAATAGTCCTGTCGGTGTTGCCTTCACTGCTGCCCAGGCAAGCGCCAATCTTGCAGGCGTAAGGCGTGTAGGGATTGATGATACGCTTACTGTTGCACAGATACCTTCAACAGCATATCTTTCTATTGCTCAACAAATTAACGGAGTCCCTGCGAGGGGCGTAAATAACGTTGCCCCAGGAACTCTTAGTGCTGCAGCTGATGTAGCTTGGTTTAATAATGCAATTAATAACCTGCATTTTAGAGATTTTACCGACTCAGGAACTGGGGGACGGTATCTGTGGAGAGGCACTTCGCATCTGCCAGGAAATGCAGTGCATACGACCAATTGGACAACAGTTCTGCCTTATCCGGCCCCTGTACTTCCTGTACATAATCCAGGTCGCCCAATGGATGCCGATACAAGAAATTTTGAGTTCAGTATTACCCCGCGAGACAATTCAACACTAACAGTCACCAATCATGTTGATGGCGCTGGAGCCGACATGGATAGGCGCCGTTATTTCAGCGTTCAGCTGCGCGATGACAATGATGAGCCCTTGGCAGAAGGCACAGTGGTCTATCTTTTCGCAGATGAATATGAACAGAGCCCTGTAGCCAGCAATGGCGAGTATGAAATGGTACCCGTATGGAGGCGCGTTTATGTAGGTCCTAACGGAACCCTTTCAGCGGTAGCAGCAGGAGTCACCGATGCAGTACCTGGTGATACGGGGTTGCCAGCACTACTTCCTGGTGAATCTTTCTCGATTGGACGCTTGGATTCTCTCAATTCGGTACGTGTCGTTATGCGAGAATTCGAAGGTCAGAACAACTACACCTTGACCAATAGCTACTTGCGTCCGCGCGCAGGTGATTTTGGAGAATTTGACACCATGCACGTGGGACCTGCTGGCTTCATGCGCGATGACATAGAGGTTGTCTTCAGTAGTTATCGTGGAGCACCCTTCGTTGTTCCAGCAGGATTATTCACAGAAGGTTCAGCAGTCCTTGTAGTAATCCTATTGGTGACAGGTACAGGGGCAGCAATCCTAGCAGTTCGAAAGCGGAAAGAAATAGAAAATTTATAGATGGTGCCCCCAGCTGGATTCGAACCAGCGATCTTCTGCTCCGGAGGCAGACGCTCTATCCCCTGAGCCATGGGGGCACGATAGAAAATATCTAGTGGAAAATACTCCCTAAATTTAACACAGTACTTCAGTATTCGCGTATACTAACATCCATGGCAAGAGTTGTAATGAAATTCGGGGGAACTTCTGTTGCAGACATCGACCGTCTGAACCGCGTTGCTGCACGCTTGATTGAGCGCGCGAAAGCTGGTGATGACGTTGTTGTTGTGGTTTCTGCCATGGGTAAAGTTACCGATGACCTTATCGGATTGGCTCATCAGGCAAATCCTAAGCCCTGCAAGCGTGAAATGGATATGTTGCTCTCAACGGGAGAGCAAGTCAGCATTGCGCTGCTAGCTATGGCTATTCAAAAGCAAGGTTATGAAGCAGTTTCTTTCACAGGTGCACAGGTTGGCATCATTACAGATTCTGTTTACTCTAAGGCAAAAATTGTGCGCATAGATGCAGCTTGCGTACTTGAAGCACTTATCCAGAAGAAAATCGTTATTGTTGCAGGCTTTCAAGGTCGCACTGTGGACGGTCAAATCACCACGCTAGGTCGTGGAGGCAGCGATACTACAGCAGTTGCACTGGCAGCAGGAATCAAGGCAGATGCCTGTGAGATATATAGTGACGTTGATGGTGTTTATTCGGCTGACCCGCGCATTGTGCCAAAGGCTCATAAGTTAGATACTGTCAGCTATGAAGAAATGTTAGAAATGGCAGCTTCAGGTGCAGGCGTTTTGAGCATGCGTAGCGTTGAGTTTGCGCGCAATTTTGATGTTGTTATTCACTGCCGTCATTCCTTCAAGCCAGCAGACGTCCCTGGAACAATCGTTAGAGGAGAGGATCCCAGCATGGAAGATGCAGTCGTATCTGCTGTTACTCACGATACGAATGAGGCAAAGATTACCATTCGTGGAGTCCCCGACAGACCAGGCATTGCTGCAAGTGTCTTTGGCACCCTAGGTCAAAACAACGTTAATGTTGATATGATTATTCAAAATATTTCTGATGCAGGTCTTACTGATATCAGTTTTACTGCACCAGAAGATGATATTACTAGTGTGACTTCTGCATTGGAAATATGTCTTAAAGAAATTGGTGCTCGTACTTGGAATATTGACCGCGATATTGCTAAGGTGTCTATTATAGGCGCTGGAATGAAGTCTCATCCTGGTATTACTGCAAAGATGTTCAAAGCTTTGGCAGAAGAGGGCATCAATCTTGACCTCATTTCAACTTCGCCCATTCGTGTAAGCTGCATTATCGCAGCCGATCAGGCCGAAACTGCTGTGCGAGTTCTGCATACCGCCTTTGGTCTTGACCAAGAATAGAACTATTTACCACATAATAAGCTGAAAAAATCTGAAGAGGATTAGGAGCATTCCCATGTATGTTGCAAAGCCAATGCCCAAAAATCCTGTTGTTGCTATTGCAGGCATCACGGGTGCTGTCGGTCAAGAGATGCTTGATGTGTTGACTCAGCTTGAGTTTCCCGCAAGCAAGGTCATTGCTCTAGCAAGTGCACGTAGCGCAGGCAAACGTATTCCTTATACGGGTCCAGGTGCTCCAACTAATGGAGAGCTGATTGTTCAAGAGCTTACGGAAGATAGCTTTGAAGGTGTTGACATTACACTCTTTTCAGCGGGTGGCAGTATCAGTGAGCGCTTTGAAAAGGCAGTGGTAGCAAGTGGTGCTGTCATGATTGACAACACCAGCGCTTTCCGTATGCGCGAAGATGTTCCTCTAGTAGTGCCAGAAGTTAATGCTGATGACATCAAATGGCATCAGGGCATCATTGCAAACCCTAACTGCACAACGATTCAGATGGTTGTGGCGCTAAATCCGATTTATAAACTGGCGCCTATCAAGCGTGTTGTAGTTTCAACCTATCAATCATCGAGTGGTGCAGGTGCAGAAGGCATGAAGGAGCTCTATGATCAGACGCGAGCCTACCTTAACGACGAAGAGTTGACTATAGAAGCCTTTGCTCATCAAATAGC
>Ga0123355_10018849_pt1 | contig 10972 bp, 5 predicted proteins | sample TergutEmb28metaG_3_FD_89872 | JGI IMG/M metagenome (GOLD analysis project Ga0123355, IMG submission 89872) | Embiratermes neotenicus P1 segment gut microbial communities from Petit-Saut dam, French Guiana - Emb289 P1 | ecosystem: Host-associated > Arthropoda: Insects > Digestive system > Gut ...
AAATATTTTTATTATAAATTATAACTGTTATTGAGGAGGGGGCGTGATTGCCCCTTTTTTGCTCAATTTTTTTTTTTTTTTTTTTTTTTCAATGCTGTTTGCTTGTGTTTTCGAAGACGCTTTTATAAACTACTTGGGTTATAAACAGCAAGGTTCAGGTGGTTAGTCGCCTGCCTTTCAGTACGAAGGCCCAGGTTCAATCCCAGGTTGGTCTATGTGGGAATTTTGGCGCACAAAATGGCATGGAACGGGTTTACCTCCGAGTACGTTGGTTTTCTCCTATCAGCATCATTTCACGATTTCTCCTTCACCGACGCTATATAATCTTATTAATTGACAGCGTCGTTAAATATGGCACTCCATCACGACACAAAGAACGCAGAATTATTGGGTTTATTGCATGGCCGAGGCCACTATTTCAGTGGAGAGATGCGACAAATCGCAAAACACATGATCAGTCACGACAATCAGCGCTTGCCGGACGAAGCGTAAGATCAGAGACCTCTTGTGGAGTTCTCCCTCATGTTGTACCACGAGGACAGCCATGCATCTCTCTCGATTATCAATGTCTGTCTCTCTCTCTTTCTCTCTCCAGGCCAGTTTGCTCAGGGAATTTAATGCAAGAGTAGAACACAGTGCACGCTCATTCGTAGACCAGTTGAGCGCAGTGGTTCTGCAGGGACGGTTGGATTCACAGTACCATTCGTCAGATGCAACATGACCGAGAGCTGGCTGAGAATAGTATGTGTATTGCACTCAGGAGTAACCGGTTCCTGGCGTCAGTCTTTCGTGTGGTGACCAGATAAACTGTAAATTTGTCCCTGGACACGCCATGAAGTCTTCAGAGGTGTAACTCCACTCATTTTTAACCTCGGCACCAGATGTACGTGGTTACCTTCAAGCTTAGGCCGCTTTACCCCACGGAAAGAACTTCGGTGCCCACTGAATAGGAGGCTGGGTGAGCACCAAAGCCGGATTCTATGATCTGAAGAGAAAATTCCATCATCACTGCCGCGATTCGAACCCCGAATCATCAAATCCGTAGCCTAGCCTAGTGGCTATACCGACTACGGCTCACCGTCTAGTATTTAGAACAGAACACAACACAACGTTTCGCAAAGTGCATCTATTTCCTTCTTCAGGTGGAAAGGTGGCCAGACACTATGCTGGATCCAGTGATGGGAACAGATTTTTGTGTCAGGCCAGCTGACCAAGTTTTCTCCTGAGGAATCAAACAGATAAAGTTTCAGAAACGTCGTTCTCTGTTGAGAATAGTCTACCAGATGACGGAAAGCCCACTAAAAACCAAGCAATTCTTATCATAAGCATATTTATCCTACTTTCCCTTCCTAGTCGAAGGCTGGAGGCTTATGAGACCACCATGCTGCTTGTACATGGGTCCGATTTGTGTATTTAGGTCTCCTATCTAAACTTCAGAATCTTTCCACCGAACTTCATGAATTTTGGTATGGGCGATATGTCTTCGCAGATTACACAATATCTTTTTTTTTTTATTATTTTTCTACCATCAGTAATAACAACGTGCAAACGTATGGAACAGGAACGACACTTGTGCCACTTAGTTTAATGCACTTACACGAAAAACTAAAATATCCTGCAAAAATATTTAGTCGCTTTTCGCAACATTGCGAAAAGCGACTGTTAGCTTCGTCATGTCTGTCTGTCCGACTGCCCGCATGGAACAACTCGGATCCTACTCGACGAATTTAAAAAAAAAAATTGATGTCTGAGTAGTTTTTGAAAATCTCTCGAGAAAATTCGTGTTTCATTAAAATCTGACAAAAAACAACGGGCACGTTACATGAATACCAAGTACATTTTTGAACATATCTCACTCAGTTCTTCTTAGAATGAGAAAAGTTTCAGATTAAATTTCCAGAGAAAAATCACAATTTAGTTCAGTGAGTGTTTTTTTTTTTAATCGTGCCGTTTATGAGATAATGTGTGAAAATACAGTAGAACCGGAGAGGACACAGATGATCATTTGGTGCATGCACATTGCATGCTGAATACCTAAGATTACAGACACACACTCAGAATATGTAATACTTATTGCTTTTCCACTGCAACAGTGGTTGCGCGAACGCGCCTCAATATTACGTTATACGTACATTGCCGGTCTTATTTAGTTTATAAAACAGCAATATGCAAGCGTGAGAAAACTAGCTTTAGTTATCGTTTTGAGGACGACATCTAATGCACAATCAGAGATAGCCATGTGGAAGACAAATGTGACGTAGACAGATCCTGTATTTAAAACAAGCTTATAATTCTAACAAATTAAAATAATAAGTAATAATAATAATAATATCTGATCTGTAACAAAGAAATCTATGCATTCAGAGAAGAGGTTTTATAAGTTATCTCGGAACTTCTAGTAGGTCCGCAATTTGCGACTTTAAAAAAAAAATTGCATCTTAATCAAAGATTACAGGCTTCCGGGATATGACGCCGTGTATATTGGTATATAGGTACAAACGTTTCGGAGGAGTTTGCTGCCTCCATCTTTAGGTTAGACCAGTGTTCAATATAGTCTTCTCGGAATACCCTACAGAGATATACAGCATGCTCCCCCGAAATATCGGTAACAATAACAATCTACAAAGCCTCATATTCTAAAATACTAGAACCTTCATCACTAACGCTGTGAGAACGTCAGATCAACTATATCTGTAGAAAAGTTAAGATCCGGTGAACAGCTGGCTTAATTTTTAGCACTTGCGCACACAAAGTCATTGTAAGCAGACAACATGACATATGATTTTGAGCCGCAATCGTTGCCCGGTGTACATACTGTCCAAATAATACAGATAGCTGTACATTCACTGAACATCAACAAATTACTAAATTCAATACAATCATCGTCTGCCATCTTGATATCTTGGCAACAGGTTTAGAAAAGTTACAATTGATTATCGTAATTCCAGTTAATTCTTTACACTTGGAGGCCAAACGTTCCAACTCTTAACTAAGACTTAACATTAAAAGATATGTGACATACGTTACTTGAATCTCATACTATAAGAATATTACACCGGAAACTGTCCACTGTAATATTCTTATAGCATACAAAATAGTGTAGTACATACAGTGAAATATTCTTATAGCATACACTGTCCAGTGTCTGAACACTCAGTTCAATCAACAATCTGAGAATAGCTTTGTCTAGCGAGCCAACTGAGTAAATTTATCATCGTCCTTCTTCACCTGAGGACGGAAATAGATCGACTTGCCGAAACACTGGGATAATTGCTGTAATTCCCGCAACAGGGGACGGTGGAGGAAGTCCAGAAGCAAAATACGTTGTCCTACAAGTAATACAGCCCTACCATCGTCGGATCGCTAGAGATCTGAAGTATACAATGACAAGTACAAGCTTTGTGTAATATGGTCCAATTTTTGTTGACCTGATAACAGTTCAACTTGGGGTTTCAAATACAAGGTTTTCTGTGGCCTAATTAATGGAACATCAAAACAAAATTCCAGTGACAGCTACATGTGTGGAAACCCAACCCAATTTCATTTAACCCTGAAGATGAAACATAAAAAGTAACGTACGGACAGAAACGCGTTATTTCCTCTTACAAATGCACTTATCGTCTTTGTGTTATCAATGTTTGTACAATTATGGGCATTTAATGTCGCTGGAAACAATAAAACCTACAAGTGTCTTCACGCAACATGTCCAATATTTGTGTCCCATTTCAATCAAATTTGGATTTTCGGGACAAATTTTTATGAAAGTCCCAAATATTAAATTTCACGGGCATCCGCCCAGTGGTAGTCGTGGTGATACAAGAAGAAAGACGGACAAACAGAAAGATGGACAGGCAGACGGGCGGACGTGACGAAGCTAATAGGCGCTTTTCGCGATTCTGCGAAGTCGCCTAAAAACTGCAGAATTTCCACTAAAAAGAAAACCACCATCAGGCCCAGAATCGAAATGGAATACGAATATGAATTGTCAGGGACAGCCACTGCACCACTAAGTTCGGGACTGTCACGTAGGTTTGAGCAGAGGTACGCAAATGTTCCAAAAATGCAGAAGCTACCTCAGAAGTCTACGTACGGTACCAGATGGGAGATATGAAACAAGTTCGTCACTGATGACCGAAAAATATCGGGTGTCACTGTACGAAATTTAATCGCTCGGGTGAACTGAAGTCTGGGATTTTTTCACCCCTGGGTTAGTGTGATAAATTTACTGATAAGGGCATAAAGACTGAGTCAAAAATTTTCCACGCTAAAACGAAATAAGGCAGGTCACAATAAAGATGGTGGAGTAACAATACAGAAAGCACAGGCTTTAAACAAACAGAAATATATAAACAGGCCTACATATGCGTATATATGCGTATAGAGATGTGATATAAGATAGCTGGAGTAAGGAATTTTGTCATTATTTGCAAAGAGCATCCTCTCTCTAAAAGAATGTGGCAATTGAGTAATTCTACCTGCATGAGCCTCCGAGGCGAAAAATAAGACTCGAAGCTCCGTTCCCATGTGTGCACATCCCGCGTTTGATGGCAAATGATGGTAAAATCAACTGACACACATAAAAAACCAATGTTTTATCATTGTATGTATGGTTGTATGTTTCGTAAGCTTTTCTTCAATTTTGTATTTTTATTGTTATGTTTATGTATTCTTATTGTTATGTATGTTCTGTTCTGTATAATCTGTTTCATTTTGTTGTTCTATGCATTGTTCGTATGTAAATGTGTACTGTACTACTGCCACTGCGTGTCAACCCAAATGCAGTTAACAAATGTTTCATCATATCATATGCTTGAAATCGAGGACCCAAATTATTCATGCTCCTGTATGCTTGGAATTTGTGATGAGGTTTCACAACAATACACCAGATATACATTTACAAATGTACATATCAATTATGTCTGTACTTCTAACGTGACAAATATGTTCGTGACGAATGGTTTATTTTCATCGATGTAGCAGCAAAATTTACAACGGGAATTAATATTAATTATGGGTTCACATACACAATACTTCATGTTCAGTTTTGCACACGAAGGGCTGATATGAGTTAAGCCAGAAAGAAAGAAGCAGTCTGGAAAACCTAATCGTGAACAGGATGATAATATTAAAGTGAAAGTTTAAATAAATAAGGGGAGGGGTTTGACTTGGCTCGTCTGGCTTCGGGTAAGGAACAATGGTGGGCTGTTGTGGGCATTTTGATGAACGCCATAAAATTATGGTAATTCATTAAATAGATGTTCAACGACTAGCCTGTGAGTTAGAACTCTTGTACCTGGAATTACATATTGGGTTAAACTGCATTCCTGAAGCCAGTATATTTATGTTGACGAAACTGAAATTGAAAGTAGACCACCAAAGGTATTAATCGCACAGTTTTAGTGTAGTTTTTGGAACTATTAATGTGATACTATTAAACAGCTGGAATTATGTCCTTCAATACGCATACCTTTGAAAATGGAGATGAAAATGAAGTTGCTGGCAAGTTCCATAAAATTTGGCACTCAGATTTTAGGCCTACTATTTTTACTACTTTTTGCATACAATTTGCCTTCCAGAAATTGCCTGAAAATAGGAATAAAATGTAAGAATATTTTTATTATTTCGCACATTTAGACCTAAATATGAGGACCAACTTGCTTACGGCCGAAAAGCTGATTGCATAAAAAATTATCTATCACAAGAGGTTGACCGCACACTGAGAACACGCACAAATCAGTAGGTGCCTCACCACGTTTCTACCTGATGAAGGGAACATACCAAGTCCCCGAAACAATGTATTTCTCATTATCAGACGATGATAAAAGTCCAGAAGCTGAGTGGTCCTAAGACAACATGCCGTCGTCACACTTCTTCAGAATGTAACTTCAGCTTGAATTGTAATGTTAGGCTGACGATTCATTTACTTTGCAACAAGATAGCCAAGGCAGCATAAAGTAACACTTGGGCGCGTTCGAGTAACGTTTGTACCTCCTTGCCTATCCTAAGAGCCTGATACTGTTTCATTCGAAGACAGCACTTCATGACAATTTAATGTCTCTGACAACAATGAAACGTACTTAGGTCTTCACGTAAATTCTCTTTTTTTTTTGTGACAAATTTGTACAATGTATTATATTCCACCAATACACAACAATATATCAGTACAGTGATATTATATATACACTCAGGTCACATTATGACAACATGTTTCGACCGTAAACGGTCATCTTCAGGCCAATAGAGAACATTTTTAAGGTACAATAATATGAGCACTCGATGGGATCCCATTTCGTTTACAGTAAAAGTTAAAATAACGTATGCTGAAATTCTTATTTATAACTAAAACATTAAAATAGACAGTAATCAAGTAAATTAATAATCTTCAAGTTACTATATTGAAGATTATTAATTTACTTGATTACCGTCTATTTTAATGTTTTAGTTATAAATAAGAATTTCATCATATGTTATTTTAACTTTTACTGTAGACGAAATGGCATCCCATTTTGTGTTCACTTTATTGTACCTTAAAAAATGTTCTCTATTGGCCTGAAGATGACCGTTTACGGTCGAAACATGTTGCCATGATGTGACCTGAGTGTATATATAATAACCCTGTACTGATATACAGTTGTGTATTGATGGAATATAATACATTGTACAAATTCACGTGAACTACTCACTATTTTTCACCGATTGTAACCATATTTGGATTCCCTCGACAGACTTTCATGAAATCTCCAATAACATATTTCACGGAAGTCCTTCAAGTGGGGATCACGCTGATACATACATACAGACGAACGGACATGAACTTAATAGGGGCTTTTCGCATAGGTTCAACTGCGTAATTTACGTTCACAGCGAAAAAAGCAAGCAACACACTTGTCCGAAATTTGGCCCAGATGATTCCCATCCCAGCCAGAACACCGATAAAGAGTCCTTAACCCTACGGAAACCGATAAATAACATGAGAGTAGCTTTCTGTCCAGATATCTGACACAGATTTTTACCCAAAATCAGAAAATAAGAAACTCAAAATCACTCAAAAATTTTTGTAAACATCTCCTGCAGTGAATTTTATACAAATCGGAAAACATTTCAGAAAATTAGCGTCAAACTTCATCCACACTCCAAAGTACTATGCCATTCACTCTATCGATTTACATCGAACAACAGCAGATCAACGACACTACATGGAAGTCTGTTATGCCTGTCACTGTATCGATTTTCTCTGAACTCACAACAGATCAATGACATTGCATGGAAATCTGCTCAGCCTTTCACTGTATCGATTTTCACCGAACTCACAACAAATCAACGATATTGCATGGAAGCCTGCTATGCCTGTCACTGTATCGATTTTCACTAAACTCACTACAGATCAATGACATTGCATGGAAGTCTGCTATGCCTTTCACTGCATCGATTTTCACCGAACTCACAACAGACGAACGACATTCCATGGAAGTCTGCTACGCCGACTTCAATTAATATCCTAATAGAAACGTAAAATATAGGGCAACATTTCCTTGACGCTCTTCACTGTACCGAAGTTTACTTTTCAACATCACTACATGCAGATATTCTGTAAGTAAATGTATCTAAAACGGCCAAGAAAAAGACAATTCTTAGCCGATTTTCACGAAACTCATGCTTGGTCAGTAACTTTAGTAAATAACTTCCATACTGAAATCCATGAAAATCCGACAAAAGGTTCAGCCACTGACACGAGGTCATGGACAGACGACGTAATTGGTTCTCACATAAATCACCCTTTTATTTCGTAAATGACTGCAATTTCTTTATGCAGGCTTCGTCAGTCAAGCCGGTATTCCGTTTTCGTATCAAGTGGCAACAGGAACCTCGGTGAACTTCACTAAATTAATATCATTACGACTGAAAGTCAAATAAATCACGGATCGAGAACATGAGTAACAAGTAGAAATGTGAGTGTCTTAATGGAAATGACCCCGATATGATACAAGGAAAATCAGAAAATTTGATAAATCTAACACTGCGAGGTTCAGAAAATGTGGAATTAAGTGACTGTAAAGAGAAAGAAAAACATCTGCACAATAGAGTAATTCGTGTGTCGTAAACCACAAGCTAAATATATCGCGTTTAATATATCTTCCGGTTTCTACTATCCGCAGCCGTATGAAGTTCCAGACACGAGCGCGTAACCGCAGTCGTTCACTTCCCATTCCGTATTTTCCGTGTGGACTGAAAAGTACAGAGAATGGCAATAGCAGGTTTCAATTCTTGAAGATATGACACTAGACCATCCCCTGAGAACTATATGAACTGCAATGCTGGGATCAGACGAAACAACAGCATAATCACTCTTCCATTTCCTCTGCAAGAAAATCCGGGCAAAATCAAGAAATGGCGACCGCCACCCTCTACTTGTGGATTTGCATATCAAGTTGGTCGTTTCTCTTCTCCACCCACCAAAGGTAGATCCTAGTAACATTTTCTCATCAAGCGAGCTCTTTAACACCCTCTCCATTCCCTTCCATCCCCCTTGCATTTCATATTCAAGATGGAGTTTCAAGCTGAATCAACAAGGCAAGCATTCAAGAACAATAGGCTACGGGAAAAACCAACATTATCATGTCAGACTGTTTTGGTGGACTGTTTCATTCAACGACAAATATTTAATTTTCCGAGCAACTGCCATATACCTCACCCAGCCACCATCAGCTTTTGCGCAATGTCTGCTGCTGCCGGATTTTTTACTTGATGTTTTCTTGCTGCTGTGAGAGCTGGCTAGTACAATGCTGCTGCTGCTGCGGCTGCAGCACCTGCCCCCCCCCCCCAACCCCCTTCACTCTGCCGCCCACATGGGCCTTCATCATCCTCTCTCCCACAACAGTCCGGCCAAGACGAACTCGCCACCTCCCAACAGCATGCATTCGACGTTATTTTGTGAGTAAACAGTGGCTTCCTGGAAATGTGGTCTCTGTCCACACCCTAGCATAAACACGGACCGAAAAAGCATTACAAATAAACTGAACGTTTAATGCAAATTCCATCCTTCTTCCTTCGGTTTGCGTGAGTTGCGTTCCGTCTCTTGCTTCTCTACCGAACTTTCCGCCTCTTCGTGAACAACACCTCACAATAAACGACCGATAACTACGCCGGTCTCATCAATTACGCAGTTGTTTGACGACGCAGGACCCTACGCGCGCCACATGTAAGCACTCGTGTCTGTAGGCTGTAGTTGTAACACATTATCTGTATACAAACTGCAGTTGCGCGGAATACCAGTGTTATTAGAAAATGATGCCAAGAATTTAAACTGGAGAGGAACGCCAGGTGACAGTTACATCGACACGCAATGAATTTTAACTGTTCAGTGCTACTATTTGAGAACTCTACAGCGCCTTCAGTTTTGGGCACCTCGAACACTGCGATCTCTGGTTCGAATCTTGCCAAGAGCACGATTTAATCTCAATCGTTTTGTGTGTGTGTGTGTGTGTGTGTGTGCAGAGACCTTGCGATGGGCCGGTCTTATGCCCAGTGAGTTCCAACAGATGTCTAAAGGATTAATTATTGTTTCTTGGCTAATTCTGAATCATGTCATGTCGCAACTCCCCCCTCCAATGAAGCCAGCAGAAGAATGTTAAAACATTCAGAGAAAAATTACAGACGACCAATATTACAGCCACAGTCCAACCTTGTGCAGGGAATGCAACGTGTCAGTAATTGCAGACCCCATCAACAATATATCCGTACATTTAACATATTCATATCAATTACGGGCACTATAGCGACTCGGCTATGGGCTGCATAACCGAGGAATCGTAGTTCGATTCCCGGCAGGGGAAACGATCTCTTCACCAAAGCACCCCAACTAGCTCTGAGGTCCACCCTTTTGATACTGCACGCTCTTTCCCCGGGCTTGAAGTGGCGGGACGTGAAGCTGCCTACTTAACCCATTTCGTGCCGAGGTTAAGAATAGCTGGAGCTATACCTCCATTCTCCCATACATGCCTTCATGACGTGCACATGGACAAAGCTTCAACTTCTCCCGCCGAGACTGCTGGAAATATATATATATATATATATATATATATATATAAACCCCGCTAATAAAGGGGGGAAGAGAGGCCCAGTGCCAATGAGGGTAACCAGAAACTTCTGCAGGATCCAGTTCGAATATCGACCCCGACCGTCTCAAGCATGGAAATCCATCTTTTTTTTTTTTTTGTGGGCTGGTTCGTGGGCCGCACGTCGAAAAGTAACAGTACGTGGTACATCTAACCGCCTAAATTATTGAATTATTGTGTACTTTTTGCAGTAGGTACTGTACACACTTTACAAATGTGGCCGCGGGACGCGTTAACATAACCTGGCGGGCCGCATGAAACTCCTTTGTGAGAAATCCGGGAATAAATCAACAGTAACAATTGTCTATGGACATTTAAAGTTTATATGCGTATGGATAAAATGTATAATAATAATAATAATAATAATAATAATAATAATAAAGTCGAACAAATGGCTGACAAACGCGGATTTGTTTCCCGAAACAGAGGTCTTTTTAACAGCAATACAGGACCAAGTCATACTAACAAAAACTACAAGAAATATATTTTGAAGCAGCCAGACACCGATGAGCTGTGCAGAAGATGTGGAAAAAAATCGGAGACAATCCAACACATTACTGCAGCATGTGAGCAACTAGCACCTACCGAGTATGTAAAGAGACATGATGGACTAGCCATAATTATCTATCAGAAACTGGCAGAAGCAGCCGAATTGATTGACGATAAAAGTCCATGTTATAAGTACACACCAGTCATTGTACTGGAGAATGAATATTTCAAGCTGTACTGGAATCGCAGCATTCTTACGGACAAAACAATACCTTCTAATCGACCCGATATAACTTTTATGAATAAGAAAACAGAGAACACCTCTTTGATAGACATAGCTGTCCCAAATACAAATAATCTCGCCAAAA
>Ga0123355_10018850_pt1 | contig 10971 bp, 7 predicted proteins | sample TergutEmb28metaG_3_FD_89872 | JGI IMG/M metagenome (GOLD analysis project Ga0123355, IMG submission 89872) | Embiratermes neotenicus P1 segment gut microbial communities from Petit-Saut dam, French Guiana - Emb289 P1 | ecosystem: Host-associated > Arthropoda: Insects > Digestive system > Gut ...
AGTATACAGGGATTTCCAAGTCTGTGGTGCTTCAGATTTTATGAAATAACTTGAAATGCAAAAGATTGCTGCCAAATGGGAGTCACATCATTTAGATGAGCTGCAACAGTGAGTGCACTATGAGGAATGTTTTATTCTTCTGGGATGGTTTTGTTTTAAGGGGACGTGTTAAAACATATTTTGATCAGTGAAATGTGAGAAAGGGTCTGTGAACTGGAATTCAGAAGGCAATCCCCAGAATGCTGTAATTCACAGTCACTATAAAAATGCAAGGTTGGACAAAATCTGTCAACTACAAAGTTGATGACCATTTTGATGTATGAGCCTAATAGACACCTCTCCCTCCTATTACTGCATTAAATAGAAGATCATCTCTACTACCACACACTGTTTCTAAGATAACATGTTCCCAGATACAAAGTTTTCCTGTCTAAGAAGTTAGATTTTTTAAGTACAGTACTGCTGAAACTCTGATGAGAAAGGTATTAAAATTTTTTTCCATGTAGAAATCTCAAGTAAAGAGTTTTCTTGTTGTAGAAGTTCATTTATTTTTGTGTGTACAAAAGTTTCCCATGTAATGTGTTTAAAAGACTTTATAGCATGTAGCAATAATCCATTTCTTGATGGTGAAACTGTCACAATTAATAATTGATTACAGACTAATTTATCACAACTACTAAGCAGTCTGTCTCCTGTTCCATAGTTTGTGTTATTCGTTGTGGGCATATTTTACAAAGTAGAGAAAGAAAGGGTTGTATGGTGATAGTACCTGCCTGTACATCAGTTTGTCCATCTGTGACCTAGTATCAGTAGATGAACCATTTGTCAGATTGTTATGAAGTATGGTACAGGAGTTATTTGCAGTAAGTTGTTGAGAGAGCGTTAGTTTCATGAAAACAAGCTTATTGGCAGTCATACTTCATGTAGAGGGTACATTAATTACTGCCTGTACCGTCCAAATTCTTGAATGCTTTAGGTGCCGTTCATTTTAGGAAATCTGCACATAATGCCATTGAGCAGTTGTGACTTTCATGAAAATGGATTTTGCAAGCCATGCTTTACCAAAGTTTTTGCACGTTTTGTCCATTTTGGATAAAATTTGGTAGAAGAGATTTCAATAAAAAAAATTTATTGTGTAATTGTGAGCACTGTAAAAATTGGCACAGTGAAAGCCTTACTCCATATACTCTTGTTAATGAATTTCCATCTGTATTAAATGTAGAACTACTATGGCTAAAGCTGTGTTTGACAAGAAGAGGGCTCTGTTTACTAGCACATTGGACTTGGAATTGAGGAAGAAGCTTGTGAAGTGCTACATACGGAGCATAGCTTTATATGGTGCTGAAACTTGGACGCTTCGGGCAGTAGATCAGAAACACCTGGAAAGTTTTCGGATGTGGTGCTGGAGAAGGATGGAAAAGATCAGTTGGACCAATCATGTGAGAAATGAAGTATTACTGAGTGTCAAGGAGCAGAGGAATATCCTACATGAAATAAGGAAATGGAAGGCTAACTGGATTGGTCACATTTTCCATAGAAACTGCCTTCTACAATGGGTTATTGAAGGAAAGATAAAAGGAGGTATAGAAATGACAGGAAGCCGAGGACGAAAACGTAGGAAGCTACTGGATGACCTTAAGGAAAGGAGAGGATACTCACATTTGAAGGAGGAAGCTCTAGATTGCACTACGTGGAGAGCTCGATTTGGAAGAGGCTTTGGGCCTGTCATAAGACAGACTACTGAATGAATGAATTGCCCATGTTCTGAGTGTGATTTGGGTGATATGTCTTATAAGGGATCTGCATATGTTGCTATTGAGCATGCTGAGTTTTGTGAGAATTTGTGCAGGGTAAGAACATTCTCTTCTAATGGGCATAAGTAAAATGACATTTTTGTCTGTTCTGTGAAACCACAGGACATTTTGTAAATAAAGTGCGCAATGGTGAAGTCTGTTTTGTTGCATAGAGTAAACCATTTGCAGTTATGATTTATATCTGAAGCATGTCATAGAGATGTTGCAGCAAGGTTCTAAATTCAAATACAGGTTTGAAGATTTTGTAACAGTAGCTGATAATGTGCCATAAAGTATTAAATTACACAGGTACTACAGTGACTGCTGCTACGAATGGAAAGAGCAGCAATAAGACCTAAACTGTTAAATCATTCAGAATCCTGAGGTGTGTATTAGTAATTATAGTTGTAGTTAGTACTTGTTTTTGGGTGCATTCTTAAAATTGCAAAAAGTGATTTTTAGCTTTGCATATGAAGCATATCCTGCCATCAACCAGACTGCTTGTATGAATGCATGAAAGAATACCATAAAATTGCATGTTCAAGTGTTTCTGAGGATAAACACTTGGATTTTCAGAACATGTCAAAGACACTGTAATTAATTTAAAACAGTAATGTAAAAAGTGTGCATTTTGTTGTTCTTATTACGTAGCTTTGTCTTGTCTGTCTGGCTGTGGACATGAAGCAACTTGTTTTCACTAGACAGATTTTCATGAAATTTGATATTTGAGTTTTTGTCGAAAATGTGTGAGAAAACTGAAGTTTGATTCAAATTATACAAGAATACTTTATACGAAGACCTATATATATATATATATATATATGGGAATTTTTCTTAGAGTGAGGAATTTTCAGAAACACATCCAGACTATATAACACTTGTCCAAGGCAACAATGGTTATGTGAATTCACCTCATTGTTACGTTGTTCGTATGTTGCGTGTCTTGTTAACACATATTGTCTGTGTTGCAGAACCAGGAGAACCAGCCTGCAATATTGAAGAACCTGTTGAAGGAGGTGTGCATCCGATTGCAGGCGCAGGTGGGTAGCTTTCCCTTCACTCTAGAAGCACTGCTTCAGAAAGCATGTCCATGCAGGTTTTTATTTATGTGCTTCTAAATTGTATACTAACATCTCTTTTCATGCAGCCCCCCATGTTGCAGCATTATTATTAAACCAGTTTGTTTATGTGATGTTTTGTGTTCATCTGACTATAAACTGGTACATCCTGCTTCACATTTAGGGATGAGGCAGTGTTATACAATAAGATATATGCCAATTGGATGTTGAGATTTTTATGAAGAACATTCCAAGAAAGGAAGCTTCGTTATCATTCCCACTGGAACAGGACTGCACATACAGTGTAACAGCAGTTCTTATAATATCATGAAAGAAATTTGTGTCATTCATTGCAGTATTAGAGTAAAGTGAAATATCTGTATCCATTTTTTCTAATGGGGAACTGGGGAAGGTGGATGACTATGGTAAATGACGTTGCAGGCAAGCATTAAATGTGTGAGAAACATGAAGCAAATAACAGTAGAATTTAAAAAGAGTTGATTTTCCACTTAGGCATGCAAATATAGTAAATTATGTTTTAACACCTGTGTGCCAATCAATTATTTTCCAAGAAATCTGTAATTGACAGCTGTTTAGCTGAAACGTTAAGTTTCAGACAGAACAGTTCCAATTCCTAGCTGGGAATATTTAAATCATATTTGATAACTGATACATGTGCTGTGATTGCTGGTTTTGGCTAGTAAGTAGCCATTTTCAAGTCAGTTCCAGACACTTGTACACTGATAGTATATTGATAAGTGTCTGCAAGTGAGTTTTTTGGCTGTTTACTAGCTGAAACATCTAGTCACAATATGTGTCAGTTACCAAATATTATCTCATAATGTATTCTGGGGATCAAATCTTGGTGGGGGCGAGATTTTCCACACCTGTCCAGAGTGGCCGTGGGGCACACCCAACCTCTTGTACAGCGGGTACTGGGTCTCTTCCTGGGGTAAAGCAGCTGGGGTGTGGTGTTTCAACCTGCCTAGTCTAGTGTTGAGGTTCAAGAAAGAGTAGAGCTGTACCTCTACTCCCCTTCTGGGGCTTCATGGTCTGTTGCAGGGGGAACTTTAACTGGATATTTTATACAGAGTTCCAGTTTTGTAACTGTTAACGTTATGTTACTTCTGCTGTTTTTTCCCTCAGAATGATTATTTGGGAAATGTGGGTCAACACAGAGAATTATGTAAAATAGATGCAGTAAAATTACTCTTAGAAATGATGCATCTAATGAACTAATAATTACACATTCTTTGTATGGGAAATTTACAGGGACAGAAGGCATGGATTACACTTGGGGTGGGGGAACATTGCATAGGGGAACAATCGATAGAGGTATCCCAGTATATCCAGTTTGTGCTTCATCTTGCCACATTCTGTCCTAATGGATGACCCACCCTTCTTTCTTCAAGACAGTTTACCTGAAGTTCCATGTAGATTAGCTGCAAGGTGTTGTTAGCAGATGTTTTGGGTTTCATTTCTCCTCTTACTGCTGCTAGGCACCATCCTGGGTACTGCTACATTGAGATGGTGCAAGCTGTGTTTAACATTTTAAGGCCTACTGGTTTCATGCACCATCAGGTTTAACACTGAAGAATTATACATCCTGCCACACTGTATTTATTTGTTTTGTATTTATCTCAGAACTAACAGTGACTTCTGCCCTGTATAACAAAAACTGTTTGGTTTTTATAACCGAGATGAAAAGTTTGACATTCCTAGGGCCGTGCATCATAATATTATTCGTATAGTAAAACCAACTAGATGCACCAATGTATCAATTTATTTATTTTAGAAAATTCCTGTTGCTGTATGTACAGTCTCAAATTCCTGATATGGACAGAAAGACTGCCTGAAACATGTAGGGTGCTGTTCTAAAATAAATAAATTTGATACACTGGTGCATCTAGTTGGTTTTACTATAGGAACGAGATGAAAAGTGTTTACTGTGCGGTATGAACTGTATCTTTAAACAGAGCAGTCTGCGCTTCGTCTTTAAATGGGTAATCTGACTATGTATGCATATTCCAGTGCAGTGGGGGGTGCAATATCTTCAATATAATTGTTGCAGACTCAATGGGATACCATTTCATTTTATGTTGGGTCCACTACTAATGCCAGATGTCACATAATCCTGCTTCATAATTGGTAGGTTCTGAGTTTAGATCTTGCCCTGAAGATGAAAGTCCTGACTGACATGGTTTTCCTCAGCCCCCTAGGTTGGCTTGTAGGATTATTCACAGGTGGTCATTGTTTTTAGTGGAGCATCTGGATCCTCCAGAATGGTAACCACGCTCGCAGGTACACTGTATTATGACCCTCAAAATCACAATATAAATTAATCTTTTTTTTTTTTTAATTTATTTATTTATAGTTCGAGTGTTTCTTTTACCTTAGAATCGTGCAACTTAATGTATGGCCTTAGAAATTTATGTGATTTCAAGGGAATGAAATGTAACTCATGCATTGTAATACCAGTAGCCCGTATTTTTCTCACCTCAAGTTTTGTTTTCTTACCAATCATGCTCCTTTACAGTGCATCAAGGAAAATGGTAAATTGCAAAATGTTCCATATTCCTTCTGTTTTAAATTAGTGAAGTTTAATTTATAATATTGGTTTACTGACTTACTAATCATTGTTGAGGTATTTGTATGTAGCTGTCTTGCACAAATATAATTTAGACAATAAGAAGAGTTTATATATGTTAATTTGTTTTTTTGCTTAGCAGTTGTCATAATAGTTAACTTTAATTATAATGAGTTGTGAAATACCACCATACTGTGAAGAATAAATGTCTTGATTTAATGTGGCATGAAGTCTGAATACGGCACTTCAGGCCTTGGCTGACCAAGAAGACTTGCAGGACAATAGAAATGAAGACAAACAGAGTTCTAACAAAGCAAGGGTAGAAGATAGAAGTCAGCAGCCTTGTTATGATGTAAGCAGAAATATGTGTACCAAATGTATGTAAATTTGTTCAGCCACAGAGAACTCTCAAGCACATTGTGAGCTTTTACTGAATATGATGGAAACTATCAATATTCAGAGTAATCATTTGTGTCCTGTGTGTGTGTGTGTGTGTGTGTGCGCGCGCACGCGCACACGCACGCACACACTGAATGTGATACTAACTGCAGCACTGTATTGTCCAGCATGTGTTGCTGCACCAAAACATGCCTCTGTTATATTGTTGTGGAGTATCATCACTAATATATTCTGAAAATACACAGTATTTTTGTGCCTTGTAACACATCACGAACTTTATGGATGGAGAGGAAGATTATTCGAGGAAATGGTGTTAATCTGAGATCATGTGACATAATTCTGTTGAAGAACATACTTTTTCTACATGAAGTGCTTCAGCTGTAAGGAGAAGATTTGTCTTTTATTTGTCGTGTCGTGTGTGCGTGTGTGTATATATGTACGCACTGATTTTGATATTAACAGCAGCACTGTACTTAATAATGTGCTTTACTATACTAAAATATGGCTCAGTGTTATTGTTATAGTACTAGTAGAGGTGAAGGTCACCCCATGACATATCTATGCAGGCACAGGGGAGGCAAAGGTATAGCTCCAGTTCACTTAAAACTTGGAAACTTGGCATTAGAAGGAGGTGGGTGGTCAGAACCATGCTTTGCATGCTTCATCCCTGGGGAAGACATGGTACCCATTGTACAGAAGGCTGGGTGGGCCTAGGGGCTGGTGTGGATGGCACAGAAAATCTTGCTCCCACCAGGATTTGATCCCCAGACCATCCAGTCTCTAGCAGGGCACTGTGCCTACTACTCTATCTGTGTTATGGCATTAGTATCATAAATGACCCTCAGTGTGAAGAGTACCTTCTTGCTCTCATCCCATGATATTTGCAAAATTTACTGTATAGCATATTAAATTGTTGTAATGTGACATCTTGATGAAGGCTGTATAGGGGTGTTTGGATTCCTATTCCATTTGTTGAACAAAGACTGTTCTTTCGTGTATTTTGTTTTGTTTGAAACTAAGCCTGAATGTTCATAAGGGTAGTGTGTAATGACAAATGTATTTTGGACATTGTACGTTGTCTTGAGTTTTCTTCAAAGATGTTTTGGAATTTTAAAGTTTTGTATTCTGTGCATTTTATAAATTAATATACTCAGTTTATTTCACCAACAAAATGCACAAAGTTAATTGTATACAGATATTAAACGCACACCTCTGACAGGTTGTGGTACAAGTGTACCACCTAAAGGGAGAACAGTGCCAGTTTTAAAACCAGTTGCCAATGATCAGCTATTATTTACAATTTACAGACTACAAAATCTTGTAAGTAGCAGCTTATCATTGGATATTGTTTTTCAAAACGGGCACTGTTCTCCCTGATGATGGTACACTTGTGCCACAAGCTGTAAGAGATGGTATCTGTATATAATTAACATTGTGCATTTGATTGGTGAAATAAACGGAGTATATGGAGGTTTTGGAAATTGGACCCATTTCTGACTTCAGGTGGAAAGGGAGGAACATTTTTATTCACCTGAGCACACTAAAAGGAGCTAATATTAATAATTGATGCAGTGGTTGTGCTTGGAGGAAACTCTGGGTATGGACAATGTCCAAATTAATGGCCATGTTTATTGTTCCATTCTGTGGAAATTATGATTGTGATATTACAGGATGGCTGCAAATTAATGAACAGTTTGGAGGGCCTGTAAGTTCCTACTGATAGCACATGAACAACTTTTTTATTATGAAGTGCTCTCCCCCAGCATTCAAGCTTTTTTCTGTGTTTGCAAAGTGCATAATTTTTCCACTCGTGGCATGATAGTCGGATGAAATTCAACACCATGATATGTGCAAAAACTTAATTTGTCAGAAAGCAGTCACCCACATTTCAGGTTTTTTTCTCCCCCACATGGTCAGATGTACCCAGTGTGGTCTCCTTTGGTAATCTAACACATTCCTGACATACAGGTATTCCATTCCACACTTGTGTCATATCCTTTTCGACTAAGGTTACAACATTCCATATTGTCCTTGAATTCTTGCATGGGCTGGAAGAAAAATTCATCTCTGAGAGACTGCATTATAGTACAAAAGTATTTGGTATGTGTTTGCAGTAAAAAATTACAAGTTACCCAAATTGTACCTAATTTGTAGCCACTCTGTATTTTGCAAGTGCATGCACATCATTTTTACTTTGTGTTATTGCAGTTCAAATAGATCACAGGATTTCCAAGAAAGATAAACTTTTAGGAGTTTTATCATCAGCATTTTGAATCTGTTTTTGATCTGTTTCATTGTGTGTGGGTTTGATTATTGATTTACTCTTTTAGACTTTTGTATTTTTGAGCAGACTTTGTTATGTATGTTGAATGTTTATATTATTCAGTTTCATAAATTATTTCTCAAGCCACAGTATAAGAAAGAAAGGAGATTAGTAGCACAGTTAAAAAAAAAAAAAGACTGCACACTGTATTACTGAAGGAAATGGACTGAGATCCAAGAAGTTCTATTCACTAAATGAAATGTTTCCAAAAAGTAAAATTCTAACAAAGAAATAAACACACAATGTCTGGCATAGTCCTCTAGGATATGGTAATAGCTGCTGAGCTAATTAAATTCCCCAACTTTTATGAAACCAAAGGGTTCATTATGGTGTTGGCAAGAGCTTTAAATTGGTCTCTGTCATGGGCCAGATGGATCTAGCCCAAATTGTTACACTTGATTTTTCCTAAGATTGGTTTTAAGATCCTTTAATCTGTGCTTACATCTCACAGCTGGTCTGCCCTTAATTTAGTCCAAAATAGTATATACAAAGAAATTGTACATTGTGTTTGTATAGGGAATGCTGGATGAAAGTTGTGTGATTTCAGGCTTCCGCCACGAAGTATATAAGAACTGCACTCTTCTGGGTTATGCAGCGAGTACTGATAATTTCTTACCAATGTTTTGGGACAACCCGTCAGTCCCGCATTGTCAGAAAGAAATTACCATTACTCCTCATGCAATAATCCAGGAGAGTGCATTTCTCAGGAAGAAAGATGTTTCATAAAGTTGTAAGTCCATTTGTCCAGCACTTTTATTGTACAGCAAGAAACGTTATTTCTTAGTTTTTACCATCACAGAACTGATGTTTTCTTACATTGTGACTGAGCAGGACTGTGTACCTACCACTAAGTAGCACGGCTAGTGCCTGGCTTTTATATTCTTAAGTTAGAGTATTGTACCTTAATTTTGGAGTTAGCACAATCCAGGTTTTCCTCACCAAATGTTATTAACCCTTTAACGCTGAATGGCCACTAAAGTGGCCATGCAGTGAGCCCTTTAAATAGCCAAACAGCCACTGAAGTGGCCGCGCAGTGAACCCTTTAAATAGCTGAACGGCCACTAAATTCTGGCATCAAAGGGTTAATGTGCTTAAATGGAATGACTGAATTGCAGTTCTGCTGGGTGAAATGTGAAGTATGATTGATGTGCAAAGTATTCATGTCTGTTGCACCTCATGCCAGTAACACTCAAAGTTCCGACTCTTCTGCTAGCTGTACTCCAAATTTTTAGCTGTAAAAATAAAGATCTTTGCACTACTGGGATGTTATGCAGCATGCATTGTTAGTTACCGATGTTTTGGAACAATCTATCTGTCCCATCTTCAAGGGTTGGGTGGGATCACTGGTATCTCAAAACGCTGATAATTACCAATAAATGCTGTGTAACACCCCAAAAGAGCGAAGGTCTCCTTTATGCTGCAATGGAAGCCTGAAATTACACAAGAAATAAATCTTAAGATCTGTCAAGTATGCTGAATGGGAACTAGTGTTCACTGTCAGAAGCTGTTGGAGAATTGAATGCTGTTTTAAGGATTTTTAAAGTGAAGCAAGAAATTTGGATAGGTAGAGTTACCTTCAACAGAGGGTGGAAACCACAACTTGGCAATATGAAACATTGTTATTTTTAAATATGTTTTTGATGTTTGGTTGCAGAGACCGCAGTCGGTACCAGAGTGTGGCTGATGCCTCCAGATGTGGCAGGGCTGCTAGCAGACTGATGCAACAAACTGGCACGTATTCATGTGTCTCCAGATTCACAGACCCCAGTCTCCATTTTCTCAGAATTCACCACAAGAACATACTCTGTGCTGTCAGTAACATAAACTCTTAGTATAGTGAACGCATTTTTTTCTTCATATGTTCAGCTGCTATGTGTCCTCTAAAGGAGTGCATGTGTTAAAAGTTTCTTTACTTACGTTGTAGAATTAAAATGTGAATTATCTTCTACTTCTGGCACGTAGTGTTTAAAGTAATCTATATAGTGTGTGGTTAGTACATTCTGCTGCTCCATTCCTGCATTAATCCATTATTTAACTATGAGGTGGAAGAGATAAAATGGGTGGGGGGTGGAGGACAAAACATATCCATCATATATGAACACCAGTTGTGTTGGAAATGTATGGTGAGTGCAGGGCAAGGTATTGGAGTGGTGCATGTTCCCTTAGTTACTTCTGTTTCACAAACTTTTAAGCCCTCTATCAAACTATCTATAACAGGCCACATCTCAAACACACATCTGTATCATTGTTTTTTGCAGTCATGTAAGGTCTCCATGAAACCATCTATAATTGGCCGTATTACAAGTGCACCTCTACAACATCTTGTTTCACGTCATTTAAAACCTCCATTGAACTATTCATAAAAAGGCCACATCTCAAACACACTTCCATAAAATTCGATTTAACTGTCATCATAAAACCTCAATCAAACAATAAATAAAACCCACATAAAAAATAAGCCGCCTCAACATGCCATTTCACAATCGTGTAACACATCCATCAAACTGTTTGTAAGAGGTCAATCTCAACCACAAGTCCTTAAACTTATGTTTCAGAGTGATTATAGAGCCCCCATCAAACCATGTCTAGAAGGCCACATAAAAACATACCTTATCAACATGCTGTTCACAATCATTTAAAGCCTCTGTCCAACCATCTATAAGAGGCTACATGTAAAATACACCTCCAAAACATTCTCTCTCACAATTATCCTCAAACAATATGTAAGAGGCCACATCTCAAATACACTGCAATATCTTCCTGTTTCACAATTCTTATAAATCCCCAATCAAACCATCTATAAGAAGCCAC
>Ga0123355_10018851_pt1 | contig 10971 bp, 3 predicted proteins | sample TergutEmb28metaG_3_FD_89872 | JGI IMG/M metagenome (GOLD analysis project Ga0123355, IMG submission 89872) | Embiratermes neotenicus P1 segment gut microbial communities from Petit-Saut dam, French Guiana - Emb289 P1 | ecosystem: Host-associated > Arthropoda: Insects > Digestive system > Gut ...
CTCAGTACACAATAACATACAGGTGCTTAAGTTGGAACACAGCTAAGAGACAGAGGAGTGGTGGGGGGTTGTTCCGTTACTTGACGGCTTAAAAGTGACAGTTTCAATAGTTTATAAAAGAGGTTCTTTTTTTTTTTTTTTTTTTTTTTTAAAAAAAAAATATTTTTTTTTTTTATTTTTTTTTTGTTGGGGGGGGGGGGGGCGGCGAATTACACCGGCAAATAAAGATAAAAACTTGCATTCTCCCTTACAACAACCCAATGCGCATAACAATACTGTTACATTACATATCACACGGTTCTACTGGAGTCGGAGACACAGGCCTTCTTACTAGTATTATAGTTTATCATTCCACACTTTGGCCATTGGGTTTCTAACACAATTACTACAGTAAAAATTTACTGCTTAGTCAAATAAATAAATTAGCAGCTGCAGTTATTTAAAAAAAATCACTCCTCTTATATTCACATAATCTATGGCACAGTGACAGTTAAAGGGACCTGGCAAATAACGTGTTGTCACTTACTGTCGACTCGCTTTTCATATTAAATAGCCCACTCATCCGACCTCACACAAGCGAAGCGGACTAACGTTGAAAAGTAAAAAATTACATTTGTCAGCTAAAATAAGGTACGCTGTATCTGCAAACACACACAAAACCGTCGTGGTCTAGTGACGTAAATGTATCTACTTAACGGTAATTATAATACACAGTAGAACGTTATATTTCATAATTCAAATGACAGTTTCAAAGTTATACATCCCATTGTGTTCTCGCATGATTGGTAAATAACGAAAACCCGTTAACACAAATATATTTTGGTACAGTTTATTATAACACGATATTTCGAAGCTAGCAAACACAATTTTATATATTTCCTTTTAAGTGTTTCAGTATTATCCCGACGATGACCCTTCAGTTTCGAAATATGTTACAATAAAAAAATATCAAAATATAGTTGTTGACGGTTTTTATTTATTTACCAATCAAATGACAATGTTAGTATGGCCTTTCTCTGTTTAACTGACCAAAGACGCCATGCACTCTGCATACGGTGGGTTTCTGTTGTGATTAGCGCGGTCTCTGTAACCTTCCAGTCAATCCAATTGTTACTGAAGCGATAAACCGCTGCAGTGAATAGTACCGCCAGTAAATGTTGCTGGTATATCATGAGGCTGATCTCGTTCTGCTGTTGCTACCTTACTGCCTCGAAGGTCGTGTGAAGCTCTGGCGGTTAGTCTCCGGGTTCTCACCTCGGGGTCCCGGGTTTCTTTCCAGAGGAAGCAGTCGACTTCCGTTGGGCACACTAACACGGTGACTCCCCCCCCCCCACCTCCCCGAGTGTTTCAGGTTTACGCACTTGATGACCATAAAAAATTTTGAGCATTTCTTCAGCTATCATTCAAGGGAGGTAGAAGTGCCCATGACAGGCCGCAATTCCAAAAGCAATATCTCACCACACTCCAAGAAAGAAGTAAAAATCATACAGCACACAAATCTGCACGGTCTCCTGTTTCGTGACTTACAACCCATGCGGTTTGTTCGACAAAGAATGCAGTGCCAGTCAGTAAAAGAGAATTTCCCGAATTTAAATAGGGACGACGTCTTACAAACGTAAGTACAACTCCATGCATTTTAAGCTTCACGTACCGACGTTTTACCTCAAGGGAAAGTGACTCTGTATCGTTAGAGAGGGGCAGGTTGCACTTTGGGACAGACTTGAGCTAAACAAGGAATAAAAGTATAGTGAATTCATAAGTAAGGGAATCGTTCTGACAGGTGCATTGTATTTAAATAGTCTGCTATTCCAAGTAAAAATTATGGTACGTATTTCGTGTGCATCTTCCAGTTTTCTTTTCCTGTGCTGAAGATATTTCTTCCTAAAGGTATCATCACATAGTCGTAAGACGGGCCCATAACCTCTTCCGAAGCGAGTTTACCAACAACTGCGATTTACTCTTTCCTCTTTCAAATTCCAGGATATTTTTGTTTTCTTAAGGTCACCCGATAGCTGCTTACGTCTTCTTCATCGTCTTCCCGTCACTTCTCTCTCTCTCAGTTTTCTTCAATAACGTGTTTTAGACAGCAGTCCGTACGCAAGATGCTACCAATTCAGATATACTTCCTTTCATTTTAAGAACGATTTTCCTTTCCTCCTTCATTTTTCACACGATCGATCCAAGTGATTTTCTCCAATCCTCTCCAGCACCACATTCCAAAACTTCCCGCAGTGTGTATGACACTTCATTTTAGTAACAAGTGGCAATTCATGTATTATCTGCAGAGGCAAGAAACCTCGTAAAAAGAGAGCGGGGTGTGGATATCAACGCTTTCTCAAGACCGCTTCTGACACTGTTTGGATGTTTGTCACAGCTGCTTGCTAAGTTTCATTTTACGACGCTCTCCGTAACTAACAGAATGTAGTGCCAACGACAATCATATGATGAATGATAAACTGGACAGCGTTTGGAACAAAGTGGCCATGGCGTAATGTAAGTACTATACCGACATTTCTCTGAAAGGTCTATAAGGAATACTTAAGCCATGATCACAGGTGTTGCGGTCGAGTTTCGAGAGGAGCACCTCCTAAGTGCAAGTCAAGAAAGTTATCAATACACCAACCTACTCGGTATTACAAATGTGCATAAATAACGTTGTAAACGCAGGCCAAAGTGTTTATTATGCTTCTTTATTGGAGTAATCGACTCCGTCTCTAACAAAAGCGAGTATCTGATACAACGTAAACCAACCAAATGCACGAACTGTGTAGGGCTGACAAGCTTGCCACATTCATGTGCCGATTGCCTATAAATTCTAAGAGCTTCAACCTACTGGAGCCCTCAGGTCTGTCCAGGCATGGGTGATTGTTTTCCCTTTTACCACTGTTTTGCCTAAAGTTAGTTGAAGTGAAACGATTAATCAATATGTGTCATTATGCTGCATTAACTTAGTGCCATCGGAGTTATCAGTTTCTTGTTGATAACCATTTCATTGTGATTTATTGCATATCCTTATATACCAATTCTATGATTAAAGATACCGTTAACTGCTTGCAGTTCTAGCTATCTGCTGGCGTGTGAATGAGAGGCGCCGAGCATTATGAAGACAACGCCACGCAGCACATCATGGACCACCCCATGCTACGCTTCTCCTTCACTTTCTACTTAAAGTGGCCAAGTGGACAGAGTATCAATATACAGTACTGCCTTCGTAACGACGGACTCTTCCCACACTTGCTGGTAATTTCCAGACAGGTGGCTCCTTATACTTGAACCAATGTGTACAGGAATAAAAGAACAACAAAAGACAAAGACTTCTGAGACAACCGGAAGTACAGGTCGTGACAAACAAGGCGTTTAAAAGATGATTCACTACCTGCATCCAACATAACAAGCGAGGAGTCCCGAACAGGAAACACAAAGCCTAATTCTCATTGCACAGACTTATAGTTCTCTCAGTCTACGTTTTAGATCTGCGTTCTTTTAGGATTTTACTCGGTGTGGAATGGTAGATTCGTACAGACGTTTCGGAACATATCTGTTCCATCTTTAGACTTCAAGTAGTCCAAGGCCCCTTGACACGGCTGCGTAAAATCCCACAACAGCACAGATCTCATTTACACCGCGGAAGAAGCCTAAAATCAGGCAATCTGCATTTTCGTTTTAATATTTTATTGTGAAGAAATTTAAATTGAAGGTGTAACTCCACTCAATTCTTGACCTCGGCACTAGACGCAGGTAAACATTAATTCTCACGCCCCGGCCACTTTAGCCCCAAGAAAAGACGACCGTTATCTATTGAATAGGAAGCTAGGTGGGTTCCACAGCAGCTCGGAACTCGATCCCTTTATCATCATGTCCGTTGAATAGGAACTAAACTGACTGAGCTATTCCGCCTCCTTTTATTGTGGCGAAAAGTTTAGTGTTTAGATACGTATTGTTTACACGTCGAAATTGTAGGATGCTACTCCACAGATTCGCATCATTGTCGTGTTTGTAATTGTTGATTATGTGCAATAATTCACACGTTTAATGCAGATATCCAGCTCCGCACTAAATTTCACGAGCCTGCCCCGTGGTTCTTTAGTTTTAACCATCAGAAAGAAAGCTGAAGAAAACATTCGCACGGCCACCATGTTGTTATTCAACATTATACGACAATATTATCTTGGCACAGGTTACCTATTGTTCCAACACCTATTATCATATACGATTACAGAACGCAGAGAAAGTTGAACTATTGGCTTCTGCCTATCCATCAAGTTGTTATTACGGAATTTAGGAAATGTTCAGGTGGATACCAATCGCATAGCGTTCATACCGACTTCCATAAAAATCGATCACATAGATTTAAAGTTAAAATGCCGGACACCTACACACACATACGTAGAGACAGGCCCACTGACAGATACAGAATGGCGATACCGTGAGGTTACTTTCTTTCTTAGGCGCGTTCGCAAAACTGCGACAAGCGGCTTTTAGCTTCTTCATGTCCGTCTGTCTGTCCGCCCATTTTGCCGCATGTAACAACTCGGTTCCCCCTGGACGGATTTCCGTGAAATTTGATATTTGAGCGTTTTTCTAAAACCTGTCGCGGAAAATCGTTTAATTAAAATCTGTCAAGAATAACGGGTACTTTACATGAAGACCAAAATATATTTATGACATTTCGCTCAGTTCTTCTGAGAACAAGAAATGTTTCAGAAGAGTTTGTAGAGAAAGCAATAACACGCATTTTATATTAAATAACTTTTTTTCGAAAATCGTGCCGTTTATGAAATGACGTGAAAAAGTACTGTCGAGCTGGGCAGGCCACATATGACAATACGGCGCACGCGCATAGCATGCTGGATAACAAAGACTACAAACACACATTCAGGATATGTAATACTTATGGCTTTTCCTCTGCAACAATGATTGCAAGAACGAGCCTCAGTTATACGTTAACGTATATTATCTGTCTTGTTAGAAACCTAAGCAGTGTGAGCATTCACACATAACATAGACTTCTTATGATAATGCACTGAATGTGCAAAGTTGATCCAACCCAGAAGCAAGAAGGGCTACAACATGATTTCAGCCTGCCGCCGCTGTGCAAATGAAATCTTAGTTCTTCTGAGATGTTACGCAGTGCACGTTAGTGGTTACCGACTTTTCAGGACAGCCTATCGTCCCCACCTTCAAGGGTCTGCTTTCCAAGAAGAACGCATTCTTCTGGACAGCTGCGGAAATCCCAGAACAGCAAAGACGAACGGCCACGACACTGGTACTCTTGGTGTTAATGAACTGAGACATAACAATGGCGTGGCCTAGAAATGTATTTATTTAACAAATAATTAAATGAATATTAACTGTCACTTAAAATTATTGACAAAGTACATGCACATAAAAGTCCATAGCGATGTCATAAATATTACTTCCTTTGTTAAACATGTAACGCGCTCTAAAATTTAAAAATTTTAAGTACTAATGGTGTATGCTTTAAACCCGTACATAGCGCAGTTGGTACAGTGACTATGTTACGGACTGGACATTAGAGGAATGGTGGTTTCACTTCCGGCAAAAGATAGGAGCGTTAAGACCGGCTCTTGACCACACCCACTCTGTTATTCAACAGATACGGAGTTAAAGGGCTGCGGAACGATGCTGACCACTCACTTTCATAAAGTGCCCAGATTGAAAGTGAGTGGCGCTGCATCTTCTCGCTGTGCGATGACGGGTACAGGGTACAGGGACAACTTCATCTCTACATGGTCCGGACTGGCTTTTCTGTGCCAACCCAACTGCCGCCCAGGCGGGTGACTGATGTGTTAACTATGCGCACTCTTCTCTTAGGACACACTTGTCCACGTCAGCAGTACGCAAATATTTAAGCAGCAATTTTCACATTCGACCAGTATGCCTTCGTGCTTACTGACGCTAACTACTCCAGAAGGTCTTCATGACGCTTTATGTATATGTGCGTAAGATGTGTCTATATTCATAAGTTGAACGCCTGTAGGTCATTAATTGTTTACATATGTAGTTACAATATGGTCCGTAATTAATTTAAAATTAAGTTTAAAGACACAGTACATTATTATTATTGATATTATTATTATTCTTAGCAGTAGCAGCAGTAGAAATAATTGTAATATTAACTTATGTTTAATTAATAGTGGACTTCTTTATTATTATTAATAAATTCTAGTCATTCTTATAGTATTGCTTTCATTAAAAATGAGATCATCCATACAAGATCACGAATCGTCATTGTATTTGTTGTGTGAAGTAATATTAACCTATATATATATATATATATATATATATTGACTAAATATCGATACCTCGTAAACAAAATATAGACGCAGCGTTATGTCGACCATAAAAATGTTTGTGCATTATCAACCTCAGATCTCGTATCTATTGACGGTCCAACAAGCGACGTCTGAGGTTATTTTCAAAAGGCGTCGTGGAAGAGATTTGCTCTACAAAATCATCCTCTTGTGAAGTGCTGTCAAAATAATCCCTGTCTTGTTAATTAAATATTAACCTATGAGACAGAGATATTCACAAGGGAACTATTTATCGCCTGCTGGGAATTCAGATTCGACTGCCTTTCTGACTTTCATTAATACATCCTGAGCTTCATTAGATGGCAATAGGCTTATTTAATACAAAGGGAATGTTGTTGGAAAATTACTGCAACACCAGAATCGTCATAGCTTGTTCTTTCCGCATAGCCGTGCGCACGATTATGAAACCACAGAAGTTGTTATAAGGTGTGCAGCACAAAACGGGAACCAAAAAAAAAAGTATCCAAAAAAATAAAAAGAACGCCTGATAGAATATTTCACAACGCAAGGTTGCTTGCAAAGAGAAGATGTTGCTATGTTTTGGTGTGTGTTAGGAAAATATTGTAAGGAAGAGAAAGAATATTGACACAGACAAAGGTAAAGTTTCCTTTGTCCTCGGCATGAAGGCATGTAGAGGGAGTGGAGATATAGGGCCACTCATTTCTAAACTCGGCACCAGATGGAGATGAGTAATGAACTTCACACCCCCATCGCTTTAAGCACGGAAAAGAAAGGCAGTATGCACTGAATAGGGAGCTGGGTAGGCCTCACTACCGGTCTGGTCTGTTGGAGAAGAGAAAATCTATTGCCCCTACTGGGATTCGAAAACCGAACCGTCCAGTCCGGGTCCCTGAAGTGAAACAACACAGGCGCAAAAGACGAAATTCTGAAGTTGGAGTTAGGAACTCTCGGTTTCTGTCTACTAGGAATTTAGCTGTATTTGTATCCTTGAAGACGGCCTCATTTAATCTTGCTTAGGTAACGATGCTTTCTCAACAGCACAGATCATACAAAGTCGAATGGAAGGATGACTAATGGATTGGGAAATGTCAAAGGAAGCTGTTGGCGCCTGTTTTAAGATTTCAGTCATTAGATTCTTCAAACAAGAGAGATTATTCAGCTCTGATCACTATACACATGACTCCTGAATACCAAACAGAAGTACTAATCACTAAGTCTGTACTGTCTTGTCAGACTTTTTGTACGTTTACCCGAGAAGAATTTTCAGTCTTCTCTATCAGCTGGGGTGTAAGTGTAAAGGTAAAATTTGTCCAATTACGTGTCATGCAGGCACAGAAATGTGGAAGAGGTGTAGCTCTACCCATAGTCGACCTCGGCACTAGAAGCGGGTGGGTGGTCAACGCCACGCCTAGGCGGCTTTACCTCCGGTAAAGAGACCCGGTTCCTATTGAACAGGAGTCTTGCGGACGGTATGGGCTGGTCCGAAAATTGTCGCCCCTAATGGGGTTTGAATCCGGAATATCCAGGCAGTAGCGAGTAGCTGTCCTGGCTCCCCAGGTGTTAAGTGTAGTGTTATTGTAGCAATGATATAATTTATATTGTCTAGAATGTCCGTAAAAGTACATGATACGCAGACTGCCGTGATGTGTTCGAACATGGGTACTAAGGAAATTCATATACCAGCACAGTCGGTGTGACAGACACAGCACAGAAAGAACATGAAATCCGTGCTGAGGGTCGGTGGACAAAGACAAAGCCTTCTGCGCCTGTATATGGCATCTAACAACTTATATTAAGGACTGTAATCCGTCAGTAGTAAGGACGAGATAGAGTATTGACGAAAAGTGGTTCGGAAGTTTTCAAAATATAAGTAATGGTGCCAAAAAATATATATAAGGCCAGATAAATGTTGTACTTTCAACTCTGATTATGAATTTTTTATTAGTTACCTCTAAGGGTTCCTTGCCAAGACGACGTTCATCGAAGACACCCACGATGGAAACGCATAATGAGAAAGCCTATTGAATGTGGAAAGTCGAGGTCGACATGAAGTTAGTGGTGGCAATAATATTCAATAAGACCTAACTGTGTAAAGGGCCATTAATTTGTCGGAAACTAAAGTGTTCTGAAGAGCTACGGGTGTTCCTTACGCATTGAATAAGGTTTCCGGATGGTAGATTACTGTGAGCTCCACACTCCTTCAGTCGTTACAGCGCTGATATAGTTCACATACACAACATTGTTACCTTTTAATTCTGGTTTCACTTAACAGCGTTTTGGTTACAGATGGCGATTAGGTTAAGGCCACGAATTGAAGACCCATAAATGGTGGAAATGACAGCGCTTGAGTTTTTGAACCATACGCCTATTGTTTTATTACCCTCCAGACTGCACTGGCGAATTTCAGCCAACTCAAAGCGCTTGTCTCAAGGAAAAATTGTCGCGTGATTATCGCCACTAAAATTCATGCGAATAAATTGTTTAGGCTACTGGAGTGGAACGAAGAACACGTACGCAAGAAGAGGGAGCATAAGAAAGAGACTTGTACTGCTTTCCTTGGCCGATGTTACAGTGAGTAATGAACTGGAAGGGATGTGGAATGAAAACGTTTGCCCTAATTTGAGTATTTCGGCATGCGCCTGAAAAGAAAGAAAATCTCCAAATAAAACCTCAAATGAGCTAGTCTCTGGGAGGAGATTTGAACCCCGGACTTCCTAAAGAATGACTGCTTCGTAGCGTCTTCACCCGCACATATTTCATGCTTCGAACTTATACTGTTGGTACACAAATATATATTCTGTGCATATCCTTCGGCACTCGAGTAGAATGTCTTTTCAGTTACCCGAAAATAAATGTGCCCATGCACGCCCACTAACAACCAGTCATACACTGTTGGTACAGCTGCTGGAATTTAGGGCTGGAAAAGAATCCATGACACAAAGAATTCAAAATTTTGTAGTATGTAGTGCCACTTGTATCTTTGAACCATTCAAGTGGTACATGAAGAAATGTTTGCTTTACAGATGGCATAGCAAAGCAGGATTCCCAATTGCGCATAAAAGGGAAAACATCAAAACAAGGACAAAAACCAAAATAAGATGTGGCGAAATTGACAACCTGAGCTAATCAGCTAAGAATCTAATTTATATTTTTTCACCGATTAAAATAAGTATAAAAATGTTGATTAACTGCCTACATTATTTATTTGATGTTCTATAACGGAGTAGACACGCACATTGTTATTCTTGCCGTAAAATTATGAAGGTAGAAACTTAGTTCCAGGCTGGATTTTCAACTGATTATAATCTGACATAATCTTTAGATACAATACAAAGCCCACGTAACCATTGCACAGTTCCCGGATGTAAAGAACCTGTTAATGGCAAAATACGGCAAATAAGGTACATCTCCCACCAAAATAATAAATCTGGTTGCATGGGAAACAAATATAAAGTGTCTGTCTTGTACAATAAATGAGCAGGTGTCTTCATTGTTAAATAAATTAGCAAACATAGCTCGTAGTATCAAGTCAATCAGAAAATACACACCGGCCTTCCTGCAGAATTTTTGCGCTTCAAACACTTTTATTATTCTGGGAAAAGATTAAACGAATTGGATAATGTGAAAAGGGAATATGTCCAGTGTATGACAAGAGGAAATGATCTTTCTTCAAGCTCGTGGATTCAATTATACCAGTTATTCGAGAAGAATGAGATGGGCTAGCCATGTGGAGCGTATGGGTGAGGAGAGGTGATGTATTGGGTCTTGGTGGGAAAACCGGAGGGAACGAGACCACTGGGGAGACCTAGGCGTAGATGGGTGGATAATATTATGATGGATCTCCAGGAGGTGGGATGTGTGTTTATGGACTGGATTGGGCTGGCCCAGGATAGGGACAGGTGACGGACGCTTGTGAGTGCGGTAATGAACATTCGGGTTCCGTGAAATGCGGGGAATTTCTTGACTAGCTGCATACCAGTTAGCTTCTCAAGAAGGACTCTGCACCATGGAGTAAGTAAGTAAGTAACAGGATAGTCAGTTTCTTGTAACAGAACTTTAGATGAATGAATTAACAAATTTCACGCAGGAACAGGCTCTTCAAAATCAAACTATGGCTGTTTAGACATCTGCAAAAAATTGAGGTCCAAGTTGCAACCCAGGTGAAAGTACTAAACTTGGGTACACTTGAAAACTAGACCTACATAAAACAATGCAGGGCAACATTTTACAATGAAACTCACACGTGATTATGATTGTGGTAGCACCAACACCATTGAGAAAGACAACAACAACAACAGACACAACCAGAAATTAATAATAACGACCTCAATTGTTCCATTTTTGATGATAGGCCTATATCATTCGAAACAGGTGTGTTAGTGACAAGTGTAATAAAACACACTTCCTGAGAAGTAGCTACTTCGTTTCAGTACTCGAGATTTGTATATTTTTAATCAGAGATTTAAGCTTTCGTTTGATGGTACCTTGTTGAATAGAAAGAACTGTTCCATATGTATTTAAGAAACTGTGGATTCAGGCTGAGGATTGCGACAGTAGTGCGAATTGTAATAGTTCTTAAACGATATTTATGGTCTCTGTAAATGATCCATCGCAGTCATGTACGTGTATGGACCAACTAAACAAAAACTAAAAAAAAAAAAAAAAAAAAAAAAAA
>Ga0123355_10018852_pt1 | contig 10971 bp, 13 predicted proteins | sample TergutEmb28metaG_3_FD_89872 | JGI IMG/M metagenome (GOLD analysis project Ga0123355, IMG submission 89872) | Embiratermes neotenicus P1 segment gut microbial communities from Petit-Saut dam, French Guiana - Emb289 P1 | ecosystem: Host-associated > Arthropoda: Insects > Digestive system > Gut ...
AACCGTGGCGCTCGGCCCAGCGGGTGTACATGCGGTAGAGCATCTGGGCCCAGTCCTGGGCCTCTGTACCGCCCGCCCCGGCGTTGAGGGAGAGGATGGCGTTCTGGCTGTCATATTCGCCGCTGAGCAGGGTGGATAGCCGGAGCTGTTCAATGGTGCCGTCCACCGCCTCGAACTCCCCTTTGAGTTCGGGCAGAAGGGACTCATCGTTCTCCTCTATGGCCATTTCACAGAGTGCGCCCAGATCTTGCCAGCGGGCGTGGAGTTTATCATAGGTCTCGCATTTCTGCCGGAGCTGTTTAATCTGTTGGAGGACTTTTTGCGAGTGTTTCAGATCGTCCCAGAACCCGGGGACGGCGCTGTCCGCCTCTAGCTGTTCCAGCTCACGGCGCGCATCGTCGAGTTTGAGGGCCTGGCCTAAATCGATGAGGCCGGGCTCCAAGGCGGCGATTTTTAGTTTGAATTCGTGGAATTGTAGCATGGTGTCACACCTATTCGCTGTTTTTTGTGTGGGCGTCGGGGGGGCCACACGGTTTATTTATGGTCGTGTAGGCTATGGGCTGTAGGGGACGCACACCTGGGCGTCCCGTGTCCTTTGTAGGGGCGGTCATTGGCCGCCCGTGCCCTTTCGCAATCCGCGGGCGGCAGATTGCCGCCCCTACAATGCCGTGTTGTACATTGTAGAATAACGTCCTGGGCGTCCCGTGGTTGGGGCAGGGCGGGACGCCCGGGTGTGCGTCCCCTACGACATACCCATATTATGCCACAACATTCCCCCAAAAAAGGCTACGCCTCTTTATCCCGCACGTAAATATGCTTAATATTCGCGTCCCGGGTCTGGCGGACGTCGATCTCGAAGCGGGGGATGGACTTGATCAGAGGGGTGAGCTTCTGGAAGCCGTAGTTTCTCGCGTCAAAGTCGGGCTGCTTTTTCAGGAGCAGATTCCCCAGTTCACCCAGGAAGGCGTAGCCGTCGTCATCTGCGGTGTCGGCGATGGAATCGGCGATGAGCTGGATGGGGGGTGATATTCTCCCGTGGCTGGGCTCGGCGATCTTTTCCCCCCTAGGGGCTGAGATCTGTGGTTTCGGCGGGGCGACGCCGCAATCTTTCCCCTGACTGCGCTGGTGATCCCGGATGACCTCGATGTAGATAAACTTGTCACAGGCCACGATGAAGGCGTTTGGGGTCTTACGCTCCCCGATGCCGATGACCTTCTGCCCCGCCTCTCTAAGCCTTATCGCCAGGCGGGTAAAATCGGAGTCGCTGGAGATAATGACAAAGCCGTCGGTCTTGCCGCTGTAGAGGATATCCATGGCGTCAATGATCATGGCCGAATCCGTGGCGTTTTTCCCCGTGGTGTAGCCGTACTGCTGTACAGGTGTGATGGCGTGTTCCAACAAGGACGCCTTCCAGCCGCCTACGTTAGGGCTGGTCCAGTCGCCGTAGATGCGCTTGATGGTTGGCGTGCCGTAGATGGCGATCTCTTCCATGACGCCCCGGATGCAACTGTAGGGCACGTTGTCCGCGTCGATTAATACTGCCAGATGCAGGTTATTTAAATCCGCTGGTTTTCCAATCACAGGTTTGTCCTCACTCTCATTTTATCGCTTCTAGTCTATCATATTTGCCCGGGGATTACAAATTCTTCCCCATTAAAAATATTTTTTCGCAAATTTGGGTAAATCTATGCTATACTAGAATCACGAAGAAAATTTAACAATAGAAAGGGGGATGTGTTTGAACTTCGTAATCTTTTGGGCCGTCTTGTTGGTCGCGTTTATCGTCATTGAGATCGTCACGGCGGGCCTGACCTCGATCTGGTTTGCCCTGGGTAGCGCGGGGGCGCTGATTAGTGCCGCTGTGGCACCGATGCCGGGACTGTTTTGGTTGCAGGTAATCATCTTCCTGCTCATCTCCGGCGTCACGCTTTATTTTACGCGGCCTCTGGCCAAAAAGTACATCAAGGTTAAAGAATCTGCCACAAATGCCAATCGCGTGTTAGAGATGGTTGGCGTGGTACGTGAGCCTATCTCTAACATTGACAGCAAGGGCGCTGTCTATGTAGGCGGCAAGATCTGGACCGCGCGCAGTGAAAACGACGCGCCGATCCCAGAGGGCGTCCAGGTAGACATCCTGCGGATCGAGGGTGTGAAGCTCATCGTCCGGGAACATGTCACGGAGGCAAAACCCGCCGAGGAAGAAAAATGACTGCGGTTTGGACTTTCGAAATAATTATCATGTTGGTTCTGGCCCTGCTCATCTTCGTCTACTTAGTCGTACACGCAGTGATAAGCATACGCCGAGGTTATTTTTGGAAGTGGTGGTAGGGCAAATAGATATCTTGCAGAGCACCTCCGGAAAGCGCATTGTCTAGGAACTATTATTAAAATAATACGTACTTGAGAAGGAGAATGGATTATGGTTTATATTGTTGGTGGATTTTTGGCTCTGATCGTCATCATTATCTTAGCGAAGAATATCCGCGTTGTGCAACAGGCACGGGCCTTTGTTATCGAGCGGCTCGGCGCATACAACACCACCTGGGGCGTGGGGCTCCACTTTAAGATCCCCTTTATTGAGAGAGTGGCCAAGGTGGTCTCCCTCAAAGAGCAGGTTCTAGACTTCCCGCCGCGACCCGTTATCACCAAGGATAACGTGTCCATGGAGATTGACACGGTACTCTACTTTGAGATCACCGATCCCAAGCTCTACACCTACGGCGCGGAGAATCCCCTCACCGCCATTGAGAGCCTGACGGCCACTACCCTCCGTAACATCATCGGTGAGATGGAGCTTGATCAGACTTTGACCAGCCGTGACCTCATCAACACCAAAATGCGCACCATCCTCGATGAGGCCACTGATCCCTGGGGCATCAAAGTCAACCGCGTAGAGCTCAAGAACATCATCCCCCCCCGGGACATCCAAGAGGCCATGGAAAAGCAGATGCGCGCCGAGCGCGAGAAGCGCCAGAGCATCCTCCGGGCCGAGGGCGAAAAGCAGAGCGCCATCCTGGTGGCCGAGGGCGAAAAAGAATCAGCCATCCTCCGGGCCGACGCGGAGAAGCAATCCGCCATCCTAAAAGCCCAGGGTGAGGCCGAGGCCATCCTCATGGTGCAGACCGCCACGGCGGACGGTATCCGCAAGGTCAACGAGTCTATGCCCTCTGAGAAAGTCATCCAGATCCGCGCCCTTGAAGCCTTTGCCGCCGCGGCCAATGGCCGGGCGACGAAGATCATCATCCCCTCAGAGATCCAAGGCTTAGCAGGACTCGCCGCCGGATTAAAAGAGGCGCTCACCGACCCCGAGACCCCCGCTTCCCGGAACGACCGGCAGTAGGTAAGATAGCTAGTTGAAGATCAAACAATCCCCCGCCTGATGTACATGATGGCGGGGGATTGTTGTTTGAGCGGCGGTAGTATGATAGAGGGGAATCAGGGCCCGGGCGGCCGGGACGGTCGCCCCTACAGGTGACGTAATGTAGGGGACGCCCCCCTGGGCGTCCCGCTCTCCCCATTCTCACCGAGACCGAGACGCGGGACGCCCAGGGGGGCGTCCCCTACAATGAGCAGCCTCAGACCTCTATAGATCCGGGACTAAAACAACAAAAAAGGCAAGCACTTGTCTCCTTTTGAGACCTGTGCTTGCCTTCGGTTTGCAAAGAACCCCTTACTCAGACGCCTCAGGCGGTCGGTCGCCTAGGGTCACGCTTAGGGTGCGGTGTTCCCCGTCTCGGAATATGGTGAGTTGTACGGTGTCCCCCGGGGCGAAGCCGCTGAGGGCCGCGCGCAACTGCTCTACAGTGAAGATGGGGCGGCCATCAAAGGCCGTTATCACATCGCCGACCAGAACTCCGCCGCGCTCAGCCGCCGAACCGGGGTGGACGGTGTTGACGAAGACGCCTAGCACCGTACTGAAGTTCTCGGCGTAGGACTCGGTGACCGTCACGGGGTAAATGCCGAGATGGGGCCTGGGAATATACCCGCGCTCAATGAGGAAATTGGCGTAGCGCATGGCGTCGTCTATGGGGATAGCAAATCCGATGCCCTCCACGGCGGGCATGGCGGCTTTCGCTGTGACGATGCCTACCACCTCGCCCTGTTCATTGTAGACGGGGCCGCCGGAGTTCCCTGTGTTTACGGCTGCATCGATTTGGAACATGGTCAGGCTCTGCCCCTGGGCGATGGCCACCTCGCGCCCCAGGGCGCTGACGATGCCCGCTGTGATGGTATGGGTCAACTCCCCTAAGGGGTTCCCGATGGCGTAGATGGAGGCACCCACGCGCAGTTGGGATGAGTTACCGATATCCGCCACACTTAGGCCTAAGCCGGTGGCGTCGATTTTGAGCACGGCCATGTCGCTTGTGATGCTCTCCCCGCCGACGAAGCGGGCCTCATGCCTGCTGTAATCGCTGAGCATGACCATAATCCGAGTGGCGTCCTCGATGACGTGATAATTGGTCAAGATATAACCCTCGGGGGAGATGATGAACCCACTCCCGGAGACCTGGGCCGTTGTCGCTTGCCCGAAGGCATTGGTCCGGACGATCTCTGCGGTGATCCCCACGACCTGTCCGCGGCCTAAGGTGTAGATATCCTCTGCGGTGAGTCTGTCCCCGTCCCGGACGGGGGTGGCCGGGGTGGGATCGGGGGTGGGGTCAGGGGTGGGTAGGGGTGTTGGCATAGGGGGCGGTTGGAAGTTTTGTATGGTGGTCATGATCTCGTCTTCCAATCCCGTCATGATCCGCTGGGACACATAGGCCCCGGTGACCCCGCCGATGAGGGCGCAGACTAAAATTAGGCAGATCACCCGGAACACCCGGCCGCCTTTCCCCTTCTTCTTGGGGGGCGACGGATCCCGATCCCAGTCGGCGGAAAGTTGCTTTTCGGCGTACTGCGTGGCATGTTCTACCGCGTCCCGCCGTAAGATCGCGGGCCGTGGCGGGATTGCCGAGGGCGGCGGCATGCGGCCACCCGGGATAGGGGCGGTATCCGACCGGGGCCTGTTTCCCGCCACAGGTGGCGGGGCGTAGGGCCTGGGCGGCGGCGCGGGGGAATCATCATAGGAGACAAAGCCCCTGGTTTTCCATTTGATGGTATCCTCTACCGGGCGCGCCGGGGGGGCAGGTGCTTCTGTGGGGATTCCGTTTTCTTTCAAGTCATCAGACATGAGGAAAGCCTCCTTGTGCCAAGGGTTATAACACCCATAGTACGAGTGAAATATGTCGAAATGGTGAACGAACGCAAAATTTCAGAAAATCTTAAACATTCGATTGCCGGGGTGGGGGGGGCATTGTGTCGGTGGTTGGGGGGTGCGAATTGGAAGGGCCCGGACGCCCAGGGGGGCGTCCCCTACAAAAACCACCGTATCGTATACAGTACGCACAGGACATTACGCTGCCATGTCGGGGTGGCAATCTGCCGCCCGCAGATTGCGCGGGGGCGCGGGCGGCAGGTTGCCGCCCCTACAAATCATAGCATATCAGTGTTGCGGGACGATGTGGGCATCGTCCCCTACGGGGGAAGATCACCGCAGACCCTTGAAAAAATTTGTTAGCATTGCGCCACAGGGCTCTTCCAGTAGGCCGCCCACCAGCTCGGGTTCATGGCCGAAGCGCTCTAGGAACAGATTGATCACACTGCCTGTTGCTCCCATGGTTGGGTCTTTTGCGCCGTAGAAGACTCTGCCGATCCGGGCGTTGATGATGGCACCGGCGCACATGGGGCAGGGTTCTAAGGTGACGTAGAGGCTACAGTCTCCCAGACGCCAATCGCCGTAGTTCCGGCAGGCCTCTGCTATGGCCAATATCTCGGCGTGGGCAAGGGCGCTGCCGTCTGCCTCCCGGCGATTGCGGCCCCTGCCGATGATCTTACCGTCCGGCCCGACCACCACACAGCCCACGGGTACCTCCCCCGCCGCCATGGCCTCCTCCGCTAAGGAGAGGGCCTCTGTCATATATGCCTCATGCGTCATTTGATCGATCTCCTCGATCTATTTTAGCATATTGTGTAAAGCTTGACTACTATTATAATAGAAGTCGCGGAAAAACAAGAAGCGTTTCCTCGTATTTTTCTGCGGCCACGGGAGAAAAGGCTTTGCTTTTTTTGCTGCTTTCCGTCATAATGGGTGACAAGCATTTCCAAAAGGAGAGACGCAGATGCTCATACTACTGGCCCTCAGTCTCGGCATAGACGCCTTTGCGGTAGCCGTGTCCTGCGGGATATCTGTGCCCAACTTCCGCAAACGATTCATCCTTTGGCTGGCCTTCTATTTTGGCCTCTTCCAGGCGGGGATGACCATGGTCGGTGCCATCCCTGGGGATCGCTTTGGCGATCTCTTCGGTGAGGTGGGGCGTATTGTGGCCTTTTTGCTCCTGGCTATCATCGGGGGCCAGATGGTCTGGTCGGCGCTCCGGAAAAAGGAGCGGGAGGAGGCCCCGCGTGACCTCACCCACAGGCGAATGCTCCTCTTGGCAGTGGCCGTCAGCATTGACGCCCTGGCCGCAGGGGTCAGTTTGGGGCTACAGCATGCGAACATTCTCCTGGCCAGCGGTATCATCGGCGGGGTGGCCTTTGCCCTGTCCATCCTGGGGGGACTCTTTGGTGAGCGCGTTGGGCCCAGCTTTCACAGACGCGCCGGCCTTGTGGGCGGCCTGGTGCTCATCGCCCTGGGTGTGCGGAGTTTGCTCGGTTGATCTGAAAAGCGGAGTTGCTGTTATGCGTAGGGGACGCACACCCGGGCGTCCCGGCCCTTAAAATTTGTGCCGATGCCGAAAATGGGCGGGACGCCCGGGTGCGGGCCCCCTACGGCTAATAACGCATTTGGCCGCTCCCGCAACTATAGTATAAACCGTTCCCGGCAGGTCAATACTAGAAGTACCAACTTATCCGGGAGGTACTTCTATGCTGGTTTCTGACTTGATGAGCCCCAACGTGGTCTCCATTACACCGGAGGAATCCACGTCTTTAGCGGCGCGATTGCTCTACCGCCACAACATCGGTGCCCTGCCCGTCTGCGGCGAGGGGGGGAATCTCTGCGGGATCGTTACGGATCGGGATATCGTCCTGCGCTGTATCGCTGCGGAAAACGATCCGGTGACGACACCCATCAAGGAGATCATGTCCAAAGGGGTGGTATCCGTCAGCCCCAACGACGACGCCCGGGTGGCCACGCGGATCATGGCCGCAGAGCAGGTGCGACGCCTACCTGTCCTCTCTGACGGAAAGGTCGTGGGCATGGTGTCCCTGGGGGATCTGGCCAAGACCCGCTCCCATGACGTGGAGGCCTCTAAGGCCCTGTCGGAGATATCTGCCAACGTGAAGAAGAAATGAGCGGGGATGGAAATCCTCGCTCGTTTTTTTGTTGTTGTGGGTTTCGGTAAGGCAATCGGCTATAGGGCGGGCAGGGATTGTCCGACCCGGATTGCGGGCGGGGGTGGAACCCCGCCCCTACATCGGACAACAGGATATTGTAGGGGACGCCCCCCTGGGCGTCCCGTGTCTCGGTCCCGGTGAGAATGGGGAGAGCGGGACGCCCGGGTGTGCGTCCCCTACATTATGTCACCTGTAGGGGCGACCGTCCCTGGTCGCCCACGCCCTGATTCCCCTCCAAGGAGGGGAATTTACACGGGATACTCAGGCGTGTATCCCTACGAAAACCACTATATAGTATACAACGCGCACAGGACATTACGCTACACTGTAGGGCGCGACGCCCTGGTTGCGCCGATACCCGGAACAACTGGCGCAACCAGGGCGTCGCGCCCTACATGACAGTATTATGGTATTGCAAGTGACATGTGGGGGCGTCGGGAAGGCAGCTTCCCTTACCCCCCCTCAGCCCTCGATCAACTCCAACAAGGCCCGCCCAATCAGTTCCCGTTCCGCGGGGACATAGTGGGCGTGGCGCGACTGTTCTAAAGTCAGCATCCGCGCCTGTGTGAGCCCGTCTCGGAACAGGTGGGCACTCCGAAAGGCCACGGTCTCATCCCTCTTAGAGTGGACGACGGTAGTCGGCACAAATACGCCGGGAAGATTCCGCCGCGTCTTCCCCATCAAGCGATAGACATCCGCCACCTGCCGCAACCAGAGAACACTGGCGAGGGCAGAACGGCTGGAGACACTGCTGGCGTCCCGATAGGCCTCCAAGGCCGCGTCTGCGGGTTTCTTGGAGAAGATCAGCCGCAGACCAAGCCCCAGGGAGCGCAATGGGAAGCGCAACTTCAGCGGTGAAGAGAGCAAGAGAACGCCCCGCACCTTATGGGCCCGCTCCAAGCTGGCATTTAAGCAGAGTAGGCCCCCCATAGAGTGCCCTACCAGGATCACATCCTCATAGGCAGGTGCCACCCGTCGGAGCTCACTGTCCAGATGCCCTTCCCAGTCGGCCAGGCGAGACCTGGAAAAGTCCCGCCCCGACCCGCCGTGCCCCGGGAGGAGCAGAGATAAGACCGCGCACTGGTACCCATAGGCGAGCTCAGCCAAGTCCGTAAACTGCCTGGGGCTGCCCAGAAATCCATGACAGAACACGACGATCGTCTTAGCCCCAGCCTGGGATTTTTCAACTGGGCTATGCATCCTTAACCCTTGAGCCCCTTCTTTTTATACGCCACAACAAAGAAGGTTAGAAGCACCACAATATTGATCGCAATGATGATAATAGCCCGGCTAAAGTCCACATAGGGATTGAGTACGGCTTGCAGCACCTGATAGGAAAATACAAACTGCGCCACCCGTTGGATATTCTCGTTGAACATGGACAACATGGGGAGCATCATCAGCACCATCATAGCGGGTGTATACATGGTCGTGGCCTGTTGCACGTCTCTAGCGAAGATACCGAAGGCACCGCCTAAGACAACAGAGGCCAAAACGCCCAGGGCCGCAACGATGAGGAAGCGGGTCAGTTGCGCACCGGCAAAGTCACCGATGAACACAAAGGCCGCCACGGAAAGTGCGGACATGATGAGCACGAACACGGACAGGCCGATGAGATATTGCCAGGGTTTCACCCCGGCCATCACCAGAAAGCGCAGACCCTTGTACTCGTTGTCTTCTGCAATGGTATTGGCGATGGCGATCATGGGGGCACTGCCCACAAACATACCGGCAAACATGGCCACCTGTGCCATGCCCTCTTCGCCACCCATGAAATGTGCCATCATAAATGCCATAACCGGCCAGATGATATACATCATGGTAACGCCCATATTCTTTGGGAAATCCGCCGCCTGCTTAAAGAAAATCGCTTTGATTGCACTCATTCTACACTTACCCCCGTTACCTGCATAAAGACCGCGCCGAGATCGGGCATCGTCTTATACGAATTATATTTGTCACAAATCGCTCTCGGTGTACCGTACTCCACGATTTCACCCTGGTTTAAGAGGGCCACGTGGTCGCATAGATCCACGGCCTCTTCCATGTTGTGGGTGGTGAGGAAAATCGTGGTGCCATTATCCCGCAGACCTTGGATAAGCTTATGGATGCCCCGCGCCGTCGCCGGATCTAGGGCGGCGGTGGGTTCGTCTAGGAACAGCACTTTCGGATTGTGCAAAATCGCCCGGGCGATAACCAATCGCTGGCGCATACCCTTAGACAGCTTGCTCACCGGTGTTTTGAGCTCATTGCCTAGCCCCACGTTCTGCAAGGCCTTCTGCACCACACTTTTCGGCATGCCGTAGATACCGGCGAATAGGTTGAGGTTGTCCGAGGTGGAGAGACGGGCGTAGAGACCGTCTTCTTCTAACATGAGGCCGATCTCTTTCGAGGTGGCCCCCACCTGATAACTGCCGCCGTCGGGGGTGAGCTGGTCGGTCAGGATGTTGATAATCGTCGTCTTACCCGCACCCGAGGGGCCGAGCAGTCCGAAGATCTCCTGCTTCTCGACGCGGAAATTCACGTCTTTGAGCACGGTTTTATCGCCAAAGCGTTTGACGATATTGGTCATTTGAATCATGGTTGTTGTACCTCCTCAAAGGGATTATATCCCTGATTTTCAAAATAGACATCTAAGATCTCACCAAAATACTGATTGGCTTGTACCTGCTTTTGCTTCCATGCCTTATCGTCCCATTTGTCTACATCCCGCTCCATTTCTAGCATCTTAGGGAGCAGGGACATGTCGCCGCCGGTGAATGCCAGGATCATGTCCCAAAATTCTTTGGCGAGTACCTGGGCCTGTTCACTCTCCGGCGGTACACCCGCCCCCTGGAGCCGGATGGCTTCATCTAGCAGGCGCATGTGGGTATCCATGATCCCCAGGTCGTCGCCTAAGTCGCCAAAGCGCTTGCGGACGTGATCCATAAACTCCTTGTCGAAGTGTTTGAGCATCCAGTAATTCTCATTGCCCTTCTGTAAACTGCCGATGATATCGGCGTAGCGCTCAAAATCTACTGTTTCCATTTGCAACACTTCTGTCTCTAATGCCTCAATGGCCCCCAGGGCATTTGAGAGGGTCTCCACCTTTTCCCGGATGGCGGCGGCGTGCTCTCTGAGCATAGTGGCCATGTCGGCGGGGGTGTTGATGGCCCGCAGTCTGTGCTTGATGTCACTCAGGGAAAAACCCAGGGACTTCATGGACAGGATTTGGTGGAGCTTTAGCACATCCTTGTTGGTGTAGAGCCGTCGTCCGCCCTCGCTCTCGGCCGAGGGGGAGAGCAGCCCCTCTTTGTCGTAATACTGCAACGTGCGGACGGTGGTATGCATTTTCTTTGCGACCGCACCAACGGTCATGTACCCCTCTGGTATGGCGCGCTTTCCTTCCATAACAATCACCTCTTGCTACATAGTATAACGTATTACGTTACGTCATGAGCAAGGAATTTTTGAAAACTTTTTCTAAGAAGCAGAAAAACATAGATATCTCAACGAAAAAATCCCCTCAAAGCGAACAGTCCGCTTCAAGGGGGTGGTATAGGGGGTGCGTTAGAATCTGTTTCGAAGGGGGAAGGACAAATAGCGTTGGTTTTCTGT
>Ga0123355_10018853_pt1 | contig 10971 bp, 7 predicted proteins | sample TergutEmb28metaG_3_FD_89872 | JGI IMG/M metagenome (GOLD analysis project Ga0123355, IMG submission 89872) | Embiratermes neotenicus P1 segment gut microbial communities from Petit-Saut dam, French Guiana - Emb289 P1 | ecosystem: Host-associated > Arthropoda: Insects > Digestive system > Gut ...
ATAACTCAGCACATAAGTCGCAAGCTCCTGAGGATGGATGTATTAACATCCGAAACATGTTGAGCATTAAATAAAGAAATAATAAAGCAAGTGACATCAAGTTGGTCTCTCTTTACTCAATTATATAGGTTCATTTGTTGGTTAATAGTTTAAAAGCACTACGTGGTTTATGAGTATTTGAAGAAGTGACGGCCAGTAATCACTTGAGATAAGGTCCTGTGTAGCCGTATTGATTGTAATTTAAGTGACGATTGATTATTTTAAACGATTTTTGCTCTTCATAACTCGACGTAACTTAACATGGTAGCAGAGTGGTAAGCCTAGTGATTTTTCGCTTCACGCGCAAAACTGAAGTCGGAAATGTTACAGATACACTTGAAAAGTTTACGAATACCGTAATTGGCAGCGGTCTGGTGTTATTAAACTGTGGTCAGTAACAATGCTTCTTACGTCATTAAAATACAGTCGTTGCTCATACATGTACCACCTGATTTTAACATATTCCTTGTTACACATTTTGGACACTCTGTGTATTTATTAATTTCATGTGACTTACCAGTTCAAACTGATTGTTCGCCTCAGCAGTTCTGAAAATTGTTTCGGGAATTGATGGTTGCGTTTGTAACGAGACACGGTTTCCTTAAGGCGGAAAAGGAGCTTTTTAAAAGGTTGCTTAGAGGAACTTTGTGCTGCAGATGCCTGGGGTGGGTGGTCGTGGGTCCGATTGTGGAGGTCCGGAATAGATCTCGAGCCAGTTGATGTGGTATGTAAGGTGGATATACTGGCACCGGGACAGGGTTTTCTCTGAGCACGTAGGCCTGTTTGTATGCTCTCTTCATTTCTTAGAGTAGACAGTGATTATTTACCTGTACTTAAGCGACTGAGTGGTCTTCGTAATGGCGACTGTGTTTATTGTGAAGTAGTAAAAACGGATTTCTAAATACAGATCAGGCCAGTATTAGTCTTTAAAGGATTAATTAGTTGTTGCCGGGAAAATCTATGAAATGCGTCACAGCCCGTAATGACTGGTAGTACAATGGATTATTTTTGATTTTATGTTTATTTTATGCTCCATTAATTCATAATCATTTTATTTTTCTGTATATTTTCCCGGCACTACAAGCGAGAAGGTCATGCCAGCAGTATTATCCTAGTCCCTAAGAGTTTTGTAACGTCAGCTGGCAGTGAACGTTGCCTGCACATAGTCCAGTTGTGCAGCGACACTCACCGTACTGTTATCGATGGCCGTACTGACCATCAACCATACGCAATTTTTATTACTGTTGCCGGTCTATAGGCGTGTAAGGCCTAAATATAGCTACCATTAACGTGCAACAAAACACTGTAACAACTTCAGCTTTCTTTGTTGTTTTTTATTGTTTAACGACGCTCTGAATTGCTAAGATTAATAGCATTGATGGCAAATAAATTAAACATAATTATGGGTCACTGATGGAATTTTATTGACAGGAGAGACCGAAGTGCTCGGAGAAAAACTTCGCGGGGAACAACGAGTGCATTCGCACTCAGCAGTGCTATTTGACATGTCTGACTCCAAGTATGTGACCAAGGAAGACCACGAATTTAACCGTTTACGTAACTTCAATTCGTTTAGTAATTTTTTTGTAGGTCGGTCGTATATTTTTTTTTTGGTTATCAGACCGAAACGTCGGTAACGGCATTGACAGACGGACCAGCTATGTGATTGGCTGGACCAAGACAGCCGAAGAAACGGAAAGAAAATTGAAGCTAGGGAAGAGATGAAAGACAGCGCAAGAAAGAAAATCAAATAGGAGAGAACTGTTGTTGTTAATGTGACGTGTCAATGGCGATGCAGTTCGTGGTGTTACAGAGCAGGTCATGTAGCGGCCAGTTCGTGCATTCGGGGAAGTACTGGGCTGGAATGGTTGTCTCGGACTTCCGTCAGGTCAGGTGGGTTTCCGTTACTCTGTCCAGATGCCACAGTCAAATGTGGGCAGCTGCTACCTAAATATGACACTTGCCCTTGACGTTCTTCTCCTCATGCAGTTTGATGCAGTACCCTGGGTACGACGTTAAATGGTATTCACTGAACGCCATCTGTACAAGCTGATGGGCCGTCCCACTGCCGCGTGCGTGGTCGATACGGTTTCAGTCGGTAGAGTAAGGGATATCCGTTTTCGTCCACAGTTAATTCCCTACCTTTCGGGATGACATATGTCACATCCATTTTCGTCCACGGTCAACCCCCTACCCTTCGTGACGATAAATGTCATATCCATATTCGTCCGTGGGCCGGTTTGGAGTAGTCGGTATAGCGACTCGCTCCGGGTTGGGCGGTTCGGGAATCGAAAACCGGTGAGGTCGAGATTTTCCGCACCCGTCCAGACCGGCCCTGGGGCCCACCAAGCTTCCCATCCAGTGAGTTCCAGTGATCGTTTCTCTGGGACTACAATGACCAAGGCAAGACACTAGCCCCTAACACCACAGCGCCAATGGTTCGGAACGACAGGCTGTGACACCCTAGACACGGGGTCCGGCCTTCGGCGAATAACACAAAAAAAGTTCGGATTTGCTCGTCTTTACCAGTCAAACGTTATATGTAAATGTATTTTTAAAAAAAATCTGTCGTAAATATTTTAAAATTGATAACAACAAGGATGTGTCACCTCACAATAAAGTGAATTTATGTTGGGCTTACTCGAACCATCTTTTATCCGCAAAGAAAATGTTCATATTTGCGTTCATGTTACGCTGCTGGCACTGAGAATGAACATCTAGAATAGAAGGCTGTGGCGCTTTTGTGCCATGCGAACTGACCAGTGTTTTTCGATGGAACGAACACGTAATAGAGTAAATTGAGAATTTATTTAAAGAATGAGCGTGTGATACTGGCTTTGGCTTGCATCCGGAAACAGAATTTGACTTGATTTACTGGAGATTTTCGTAGCTACTCCCTGTCTTAAATTTTTCGTGATAACACCGCATTGTGCTTGTAGAGTCCGAGAAACATTAGTGACAGGATACTTCGAGCAGGTTGTAAATTGTTCGGGTATCATTCGGACTACAGTAACAGGAGTTCAGTTAAGTGTCACACATGTGAAGCCAAATCTGGGGTCGTGCCGAACGCTTGGTCCGGGCCAGGCGGGGTAAATAACAAAATTTCTACCTCTATAGACTTCTTATATTTTTTCCATGGCACAAAAAAGCCCCTAATGGGCCAGGGCCTCCTCGTTATCGAGGCTTCACGATCACACTCAGACACACCACCATCGGTAGGACTCCTATGAACGGGTGATCAGCCCGACGCAGAGATCTCTACCTGACAACACGCGACACTCACAAGAGGCAGACATCCATGCCCTTGGCGGTATCGAACTCAGTTCCAGCAATCAAGCGGCAGCAGACCGACGCCTTAAACCGCGCGACTGCTGGGGTGGGCCAGATCTCTAATGTGCCACAACAAAATGCCGAAGCTCATAATGGGCTGTAGAACAGAATGTTTATAGTAAATAATAATAATAATAATAATTAATTTGTGTCTTACGTTCACCGATTTAACTCACAGTAGGTTCCAACTAAAATATGCAAATTACGTATTGCCTCTTGTATGTACCGTATCATACCTACGTACTCGTATCTATTATGCATGGTGATTGCGCTCATATTTACACGTTACTGTTACTAGGAGGACAAAAGAGCGAAGCGTGAGGACCTTCCGTAAAGCAGTGCCCTTTCGAAACTCGGGGAGCATCAGATAGAAAATAACTTTTCCTCTTTTTTGACTTAAAAAATGAGTAGCAACGAATCAGTGCATGGTGCAACATTTCGATATTACTCGCAGTCTGTCAGACACACGACCATTCGTCTCGACAAACCGAGAAAAAAAGAAGGGGGTGGGGGGGAAGAAAAAAAAGAAACAAATATGTTGTTTTGATGACCCTACACCCATTGTATGACACGGAATACTGTACAGACAACGTCAAAATGAGGTCAGACATGGGCAGTACAGCTTGAGTAAAAGTATGCACGTAAGCACGTAAGCACGCACGGTGCAGTCTTTTTCTAAACTGCAGTTCTTAATTCAGGGACATAATGTCGGCAGCAGTTGCTGCATAAGCAGATTAACACTGCCGAGACTATGCACGAGAGCCCAGTAGACGTCAGTAAATTTAATTACATAACGCTGTGTAAACTGCTGAATGTATTTTCTTCAGATTTTAATGACTGTGAAGTTGCCAGGAAAAATGTTATCACAGATATCTGACTGAAGTTTATCGGCACCTCAAGTTTTGCTGCTGGTATGTGTAACTAGAAGTGTTCAGGCTAACGGTAATGTGGACTAAGATAAGGCACGGTTATTAGATATGTGTATAGAAGTTGCCGTGGCCCGTTTTAATATGTCCAAGAATTTCCCTGGAAGAGTAGAAAAACACGACTTATCTCAGAGATGCACAAATTCCTGGAGGCAGGTCGCTGTGGCGACCGAATTTTGTAAGATGGCGCCTGATATTTGCGAATGATAAATGTGGAAACTTGCTCCATGCCACTCTTCTGGCAACCAGAGTTTTGAGGTGGTAAATCTGTGCACCCCTGACATACGTGAACATACTTGGTATATGCGGTCCAAGTCGAGATTCCATATATTGACCTTCAGATCAATGTGAAAATGTTATCCATTGTATTCCTATTGTCTTGGGTGCGCGCTTAAGATGTACACTATATTACACTATTTTCCACAAAACCGGTGTGCCACGAAAACATCCTACGAATAAGTTACCTGCCAGACGAAATTCGAACCCGTAGCCTTCCGTGGAGCGTCTGTCTACATCGTTAGTGTCTGTGGTCATAAATACTAAATACAGAGCAGAGACTTTCTGAATAATCGCGAAAGTTTTTCAACAATTTTTTTATCATGTATAGCAGTGGTGCAGAAAACCTCGGGCGCCAGGTGGCCAGGTCGCCTGGGGTACGTCATTGTGTGCCTTGGTGCCTAATATTTGTTGATCTTAGTGACTGACCAACTTAATGCACAAATTCTTGTTTTATAATAAGTTTATTATATTCCTCTACATGTTTGGAGCACTATTGTGCTCATCATCAGGAGGTCAAAATCGTATTATATAGCATCTGGCCGCCTACAGAGTGTGATGATACCAGATGCTGTATAATACGATTTTGACCTCCTGATGATGAGCACAATAGTGCTCGAAACATGTAGAGGAATATAATAAACTTATTATAAAACAAGAATTTGTGCATTAAGTTGGTCATTTACTAAGACTGTACTGAGATGCACGGTCAGCAAAACATCAGAATAATATTTGTTGTTCCGTAATGTGGAACTTGCTTCATGTCTCCCTTCTGGCGCCCAGAATTTTGAGATGGCTTCAGGAGTTTTGGAACATGTATGTGCCCCCGTTTTATAGTGGCACAGTGGGGCCGGATGGCTTAATCGATGTGGCGACTTCGATTGCGGTTTGGATGACCGAGGATTCTTGCTTCGAGCTCCGCCCGAGAAATGTCTGTCTTTTCCAAAGCGTCCACGCCGGATCTCGGACTCAACAAACCTCCTATATTACGGCTACCTGGAGCGCCTTTCCTTGAGCTAAAACGGCCGTGGCGTGAAGCTAGCCAATTAACTCTATCCAGTGCAGCTATAACTTCAACCTTCCCCCGCCTCCATGTCGTGTTCTGGGATACATTTGTCTTTTTAGTAGCTCGGTCAACAGTGATGTTATCGGTACAGGTAGTACGTGTACTGTGGAGGGTGTGCTACCAGGAACAAGTAGAAACGTGATGTCATAATCCAGGGTGTAAGTGTCTCAACAGCTGTTGCTGTACAACTTTACGACGAAATGTTTACCAAATACAGTCAGCAGTTTAACAGACGTGCACACACAACACGCGTTTAAAATGTCGGATGGTTTCGTAAGCACAACTGGGTTAACTGACGTGGATGAAGTGCCTAAGGACGAGAAAACGGCGAAGTTACTGTCGCTGCCTCCCGTTTATATAGCACGCGAGTTACAGTATGTGGAAGAACTCGTAAGAAGGGAGGTAGCCATAGTTCTCTGATGTAACCACTCGTAACTTTAGGATTTAGTACAAGTAGGGAACCACTAATGATAAAATATTTTGTCATTTAGTTTGGCAGTAATTTTTGTGATTCGGAAGAATGTAACTGATTTCTTTTTGTGTGAATGACGCCCGGAAATGCATAGAGACAAAAGCAAACGTTAAGTTCCGTGTGTCCAGAAATCGTTACTTGCCCACTTTACTAACCGGTTTAGAACTACGACGCGCAATAATAATAATGATGATAATGATAATAATAATAATAATGATAATAATAATAATAATAATAATAATAATAACAATAATAAATTGTTATTTTTATGCTTTATAGAAACGTAGTGAAAATAGGAAATGTTGTAACGTTAGACGATTATTTTATACGTACTTTGCGGCCTGAAGGTGCGTGGAATGATAGGCTGTTAACAGGCCCAGTAAGGCCCGTCTTAGAAAGTGGCAGTTCAACATGCTTGCGTAAAGTAGCTGCCTAAAGCAGAATTGTTTTGTTTTCTTCTGCTACTTAGGCAATCCCTGACCAATAAATTGGTCACTATCTTGATCATTATCTTGCTGCTGCTGCTACTGCTGCTGCTGCTGCTACTACTACTACTACTACTACTACTACTACTACTACTACTACTAATACTAATACTAATACTACCACCACCACCAACAACACACTAATCAAGCAGCTCTGTTTTGTGAAGTTTAGGGTCCTCAATTTGTGCTAGGGGAGCCGCGATAGTGTAGTCGGTATAGCGGCACACTACGCTGTGGTCGATCTGGGATTCGAATCCCGACAAGGGCAAATTCTTTTTCTCCAAACCCGTCCGGACTGGCTCTGGGACCTAGCCAGCCTTGCATTCATTGTCACCGGCGCACTTTCCCGGGGGTGAAGTGGCCGGGGCGTGAAGTTCACCACTTTTCTCCATTAGTACCGAAGTATCTGTAGCTCCTCTCCTCTCGTGGACAGTGACAACTCACTTTTCCCTATACCGTTCGCCTGTACAGGGCTTGTTGGCAGTATTTAAATTGTGTTGAATACTGCCATTCTTAATCCTTCCCGGTATCAATGAACGGAGATGGGTCCAATACTTGCATGTCTGAACAACGTTTTGTCTCGTGATAAAAAACAAGCACCAAGCTGGCAACAGAATCAATTTTGGAGTATAAAACAGTGGCGCGATCAGCTTTATCTCGCTAACATAGTTGAAGGGCTGCCTAAACTTGCGTTGCGAGTGGCTCTTCAGTGTGCATGGATTTACACTACTGAAGATAGTGACCGTATGTACCATATTTGTCTTGTATCTGGGTGGTGGGAGAAACGATGGTAATTTTGATGCAAAGAGGTCACGTGATTGATTGATGTTGGAGGTTAGCTTCAGAGTACATCGTCGCATTTCATATTCCAAGAACCAGGTAAGTCACCCTCCCTTCTGGGTATGGATATATTTATTATGCGATTTGTATTATTTACCACCTGAATTTATGTCCACTGTTGCCGTTTTCGGGAATTGTAAAGTAAGCAAAATTCTGAAGGGTGTACAGAGGCGGGAACGTTTTGATACCTTCAACCTAGTCTACCTTCGTTGAAAAGTCAGAAATGTTTTTTTGCTTAATCCTTGAATATTTTTGTAGCATGTAAAATAATATAGCTGCTATGTGAATGATTTATTTATCTTTCAGTTTAATCAGCTGTAAGTACTCATTTGAGCTTGATATGTAAAATCTGATACGTAAGTATTTCATAAGCATACCTGCACATTGCCAACGTATTACTACTACTACTACTACTACTACTACTACTACAAGCATGACGATGCGAAATTTATTGTTTTCCAACAAATGAGACGGTGGCTATAAACATTGTACCCATCAGTAACAACTGTATCAGAGTAATAATAATAATAATAATAATAATAATAGTGGAATAACATTTGCAGTTATAAGAAATGTACGTTCTAAGGTATTAGGCTTTAGGTTTTGCTCGGAAAGTATTTAATTCCATTATAAATGTGTTTTGACAGCCCACACGTATTCTGGTATCTAGAATTGTCTGTCTTGAAGTCAGTTTCGTTACATCCCTGGCAAAGGTCACAAGGCAGGTCAGTCCTGTAGGCCGTTGTTTATTTGTTTATGGTTGAACTTAACGAAGTGTGACGTAAACATAATACTAACAACTTCTGGCTGCTGGTCAGTCATTTTTTAAAATAAATCATCGTAATATCGTATTTATATGTGGTCTATAAATAGTATCCTGGAATGTAGGGTACGATGGTTTGGGTTAGGCCATTTTTATGTTGTTTATTTTAACTTGTGGTCATTTTCTGGAAACCAGCAGGTTTTACTTTCATATGCAGTTTGAAACTATACTTGATGCAAATTAAATTTCGATGGGACAAGTCATCTCCTCATTAGTTTGCTCTTAACGCCAGGCATTGTCCTAAATATTACTGACAGTTTTTCTTGTGCTGCTTAATCTTATACTCCGAAGATGGAGGCAGAAAGTTCTTCCGAAACGATGGTACCATGTATCAAAGTAGTGGTATCGCAATACGGAAAGCTTCGGCAGTATGGAGATTTTTTCTCAAATATCTTTATATTTCAAACAGGTATGAACCTACTGTAGGTTCGGTGCCTAACAACGGCGCTTCACTAAGGCTACAGTGTATGGAGTTACAGAGTTTTGAGCAAATAACGCGAGTTGAAAAATACTAGCATCGCATTTTTCGCCGTTTATTTTGCCATAATTCGAAGCCTTCTTACGTGACAGTTTTACGTCTACCGGTATGTGTTTTGTTTTTGTACCTACTTTGGCAGTTAAGACTTTGAATGTTACCACCAGTTGGAAAAATGTATAAAAAATGAGTGTAACAAATACTGCTACATATACTTTGTCATTATTGCAGGACCTGGACGCTACAACGAGTTTGGCATTGAAGATCAAGCAGGAACCGTTCACCGCCTCCAGTGGACCAATTTACGGTGAGTACACAGAATGCTGTCGTCGATAAACGGGTGCCGATAGGAAAACGTAACTCCTAGCTGTTGATTGGTAACGTAAACCGACTACTCTGTAACGTGCTCCTCTACCTGAAACTTCCTTGCGTCGATCTGCAGCCTCCACAGCGATGGAAGCAGACGGTTACAGTTAGCTGAATTTCATAACTAATGGCAGGAAACAACACACCAGAATTTTGTAACCGATTGGAATAATGTAGGTAGGTAGTTGATTATCAAAGCTTCGTGACAACTTACCGGTCCCACGACCATGCGCCGATTATTCAATATTAGAATAAAACCAACAAGTGCATATCAAGATATGTGAATTTATTATACTACAGACGTCGATATGTAAATTTATTATACTGCAGACGTCGATGTGTGAATTTATTATACTGCAAACATCGTAAGCCTCCTAAATATTACGGCCTCCTATTGTGGCCATCTTCAGGGAAGGGCAGGCAGACACAAGGACACTACACTGTTTGGACGGTGATAAGATAAACACAGCACATAAGCACCCTTCACTCACGCAGTTTAGCAGAATTATTTTATCAGTATATCATACTGTAGCTGATCCCAGCGGCCGCGCGGTCTAAGGCGTAGGTCTGCGGCCGCTCGCTTGCTGGGATTGTGGGTTCGAATCCCACCGGGGGCATGGATGTCTGTCTGCTGTGATTGTTGTGTGTTGTCAGGTAGAGGTCTCTGTGACGAGCTGATCACTCATGCAGAGGAATCCTACCGACTGTGGTGCGTCGTTGTGTGTGATCTAGAAACCTCGTAAATGAGGAGGCCCTGGCCCGCTGGCGGCTGTTGCGCCAAAAAAAAAAAAAAATCTTACTTTAACATAGATTTTAAACCTTATATTTAATACTTAATATTTTATATTTGTAAATTGGTTTGGATGTTCTTGGTAATATATTCTTCGAAAAAAAAGTCCTTGAAGATGGTCACAATAGGTGTCCGTAACATGTAGGAAGCTTACGTCTTTAGTGTAATAAATTCACATATTTTCAAGTGTGAAATTGTTGGTTTTTTCTCATAATCGATGCAGTAACTTCGGCACTAGCTGTAGGCGAGTGATGAGTTCTACGACCAGTCTGATGTACTCCACGGAAGGGCCCTTGTTACCCACTGAGGAGAACTACTGGAAATACGAATCAAGTAAGCGCCGTGTTTGTTTACCTGCAGAGTTTGCAACGCGCGCGTGCTTACTGAATGGAGCAAGGCCTAGTGGAATTGAAGGAATGTTGTGCGTAACTGCATAGTCAGTTCGTCAGTAAAATGCACACTTAATAGAGTGATTCTTCAGAATGTCACTAGGGGATTGATTGCATAGCTCGCATGAAACAGTGGATGAAACCTTCAGAAGGCGAAGTTTTTAGTGCCATAAACAGTGGAGAAAGGAAAATATATTAAATTCTGATAGCGAGAGGTAAATGGAATGGGATGGTTTGGAGTCGAAGCGGAGATGGGATGGGGCGTGGAGAGATTGAGGGGATAATTCTCCGTTTAAGTCTACATGAAATGTACTAGTACTGGTGCATGTTATAAGTACTTCCTGTACGTGTGCCTGCATGTTCTAAAGTGCGTTATGTCACTGGGTTACAGTGTTGCACATATACGTGGCTCAGGTGGGAGAGGAATGTGAAGCAGGCCGGGTGTTCAGCTTACGTTACTTCGCTGATAGTGGATACATGTGGAAGTTACCAGTTGTGATGATTATAATAATTTATCCTGTTGAAATGGAATGTAAAGGTATAGCCGTTAAATACAAGGTCATGAAGATGTATGGGGGAGTGAAGGTATTGGCACGCACTTTTAAGAGGTATTGGGGGGGGGGGGAGAGAATTTAAACAAAAAAAGAATTTAAGGGAATTGTTAAAAAAAAAAAAATAAAAAAGAAAAAATAAA
>Ga0123355_10018854_pt1 | contig 10971 bp, 8 predicted proteins | sample TergutEmb28metaG_3_FD_89872 | JGI IMG/M metagenome (GOLD analysis project Ga0123355, IMG submission 89872) | Embiratermes neotenicus P1 segment gut microbial communities from Petit-Saut dam, French Guiana - Emb289 P1 | ecosystem: Host-associated > Arthropoda: Insects > Digestive system > Gut ...
ACAGCAGACATGACACTTACCGCACATTGGTCGCGAGATACTGTAACTGTGACCTTTGACATGGCTGGTGGCTTACCTCAAGCTGCACCTCAAACCTTAGATTGCAACACACCTGCAACAGCGCCAACTGAACCGTCACGAGAGTTCTATACTTTCGTGGGGTGGTACAATGGAAATACTCAATGGAATTTTAACGATGCCGTAACAGCAGACATGACACTTACCGCACATTGGTCGCGAGATACTGTAACTGTGACCTTTGACATGGCTGGTGGTTTACCACAAGTCGCACCTCAAACTTTAGATCGCAACACACCTGCAGCAGCGCCAACTGAACCGTCACGAGAACTATATACTTTCGTAGGTTGGTACAACGGAAATACTCGATGGAATTTTGGCGATGCCGTAACAGCAGACATGACACTTACCGCACATTGGTCGCGAGATACTGTAACCATCACCTTTGACATGGCTGGCGGTCTGCCTCAAGCTGCACCTCAAACCTTTGATCGTAACACATCCGCAATAGAACCAAGCGAACCAACGCGAGAACTATACATTTTCGTAGGCTGGTACAACGGAAATACACGATGGAATTTTAACGATGCCGTAACAGCCGACATGACGCTAACTGCACATTGGTCTCGGGATACTGTAACTGTAACCTTCACAGCTGATTACGGCGGTGCCTTAGCAGGTGGTACACCACAAACCTTAACGATACCTCGCAATGCAACTTTAACCGCATCTAACATTCCCCACCCTGTACCAAATCTCAATTGGAGATTCATCGGCTGGAACCAAAACCCACTTGAGCATACCATGACAGAAAATATAACATTCACTGCGCATTTCGAGCCAATTTTTACTACCGTTACTGTACTAATCCAATTTTTTGACTATGACACCTATCAGGATGGAGATAGCGCTCCATTCGAGGTAAGAAATGTTGAAATTCCTATTATTAATGGCAGTGCAAACTATATATTTACAGTACCCGAAAACCTACCGACTTTAAATTACACTCACACCCCTACCCCATATGGAGGAGATGTGCGTTTTACAAGTAACGACATTGCAGTTGCATTCCCGGAAATGCAACATCCCATGCGCAGGGTCGTATTCGACAATTTATCAAACGAAGTTAACACTATAGACGTATTTTTCAAACGTGATTTAGCGGATGTAATGGTTCACCATATTATTATGGATAGTACCAGCACCGTGCTAAATAGCTATACGGAAATGACTTGGATGGCAAACACAGCATTTACCCCAGAACTCCTAAATCCGGCAGATTTCCCGTATGATTTTGAATTTATTCGTGCAGAAGTCAATGGGCATAATATTTCACAGGGGGTTGCACGTCAAATTATTCCTCAATTTGGTGTAGAGAATAGAATAACACTCATATATCAAGTACAAGAATTTACAGAAGACTTTTACCATGTACGCCACTTTATAGAAACTGATGGTGAACGCATTCTAATAGATACCAACCGTATTCATGAAAGCGGGTATCCATTCATATGGGAACCAGATAATGCTCAGCTGCCGATTTTAGAAGAAGAATTGGATTTGCCCCATATAGAACCAGATGTTACACCAACAATAGAAGAAGCTGACAACGCTCCTATACCGTTTAACTATTCTTTGGACAGAATATCAACAGATTATGCGGTTAGTGTTGGTGCCGGATTTTTAGGGATATCTGCATTTGACGATAACTTCACAGAAGCACTTGCAATGGCAGATGATGTTCTTGCCTGGCTTCTAACACACGCTGAAATAACAGAGCTTACGACTGAGATTATAGAAACGTTCCATTCCTTGGGGATTATGCTCTCAACACATGATAGCAGTCGCTTTCCATCAGAAAATGTTGTAGATTTGATATACACCATCACACCAACAGCAGATGTCATAGTGCATCATAACTACTACAACAATGGTGTCTCTGTACGCATTGAAGGCCAATCTGAGCTTATCACCGGAGTGAGAGTGGGATCGTTATTTACGTCAAACCCAAGAGGTTTAAACTACAATGGTAATTTAATATTTTTTGAGAAAGATGCACCAATATCTGTTGTTGCAAGTTCCGCTTTAAACGTGTTTAATATTTTTTATAGCAGACTCCAAGGTGAGGCACAGCTATGGGCGGAATTTATAGAAGTAAACACAAATACAACACTAGAACAAAGTAGAGACCTCGGCTACTTTAATGTAAACTATACAGAGCTTGTTGACGTAAGAATGTTAGCAACCCATCAAACAATAGACAACGAAGATTATTTTATCTTTAACAATAGCTTGTATAAACTCATTAATTACCCGATCCAAGTTATGGTGCTTTCTGAAGGGGAAGATAACATTGCGGTATTTGAGTTTGAGTTTATTCGTCCAATAGAAGAGGATGAGGAAGGTGTTTATCACACTGTAACGTTTGTTGTAGAAAGTGGCGTAATACGTCCAGTATTACAGCGCATCCCGCACGGTCATACTGCAACGCGGCCACCGACACCAATACACCCAAATGGCTACAAATTTCTTGACTGGCTTATACAGAACAATGGTATAGGAGATACTGTATTTGATTTTTCTACGCCAATAACAAGCAATATTATTTTGGTTGCATCGTGGCTACCAAATGACAATGCAAACAACCCACCGCTTCCGCCACCGCCAACAACGAATAGGCCTCAAACACATCCACCAACACCAAGACATCCGGCTCTTGTACACAGGCCAGAGATACCGCCTGAATTTGCAAATCCTGAAATGTCAGACGGTCGGTATATAGAAAGATTCCGTAGGCATTTTGTAAATGGATTCCCTGATGGCACATTCCAACCAGACAGCCACATGACAAGGGCCGAGATGATGCAAATTTTCTTCAATATCAGCAATCTAAATCCGGCGCAAGCATTGCTTGCTTCTGCAAGCAAGTTTAGTGATATAAAAAATGATGCATGGTACTTCCACGCTGTTGCATATTTAGAAAACCTTGGCATAGTAAAAGGTTTCCCAGACGGTACCCTAAGACCGGATGAGCCTATTACCAATGCTGAATTTGCCGCATTAGCAGTACAATTTTTCAGCCTAGAGCGTATCATTGAGCCTGATATGCTTATAAGTGCAGATAGTCACTGGGGAGCCAGCTATATCAACATCGGCTTTGCACGTGGATGGTTTGAATATTTTGAAATTGCCGAAACATTCAGGCCGGATATGCCAATTGCTCGTGCGCAGGCTGTAGCACTTCTCAATTTCTACCAAGGGCGTATGCCAAGCCCTCATGCAATTAATGTGTTTTTGGCAGGAACTAACCGCAATGTATTTCCAGACCTTATTCGTGGCCATTGGAGCTTTTATGAAGTAATGGAAGCTGCCTTCTCAAGGTATTATTACTTTGATTCTGATGATGGCGAGGTATGGTTAAGAGTGTTAAACTAAGCAATAAAAAAATCCAGTTGGTCTGAAAATCGTACCAACTGGATAGGCAAAATTCAACTGATCCGCTTTCCGGACCAGTTGAATTTTTTACTGACTTTTATTCGAATCCCTAAATAATACACGCGCAATAAGCCCGGCACCACCTGCAATTCCCACAAATACAAGAATAAATTCAAATAAAGTAACTCTAGCTACATGGAATCTAACGCTCATAACAATACTTGCGACAATAATAATCCCACCTATAACGCATAAAATCTTTGCGCCTATAGATTTAGGATTAAAAAACACCCACACAATGCCTGCAATAAGCGGAACAAGCGTTAATCCGCTTGGAATATTGGCACCGCCAATACGGAAACCACTGCCCCACATCGTTGATACTTGCACCATGGTTGTTAACCAAAACAACCCTGCCACAAGCATTGCTAAACCAACAATAAATGTAATCAAAGAATTTTTCATAGGTATGCCTTTATTTTACGCAACAAAAGTTCGCGCAACTTCCGCGGCGGTAGCCGCATCTGCTGTATAGGCATCTGCACCAACTTGGTCACTAAAAGCTTGCGTTATTGGTGCGCCACCGATCATTACTTTTATGTTATCTCTAATGCCTGCTGTTTTTAATGCTTCTATTACTACTTGTAGCTGATTCATGGTTGTGGTTAATAATGCGGATAAACAAAGTATTTGTGGGTTATGTTCTTTAATTGTTTCAATAATTTTATCTTCAGAAACGTCAACACCCAAATCTATCACTTCAAAACCGGTGCCTTCTAGCATCATTTTAACAAGGTTCTTGCCTATATCGTGCAAGTCACCTTTTACTGTACAAATTACAGCTTTGCCAATTGGTTCAACGCCTTCTTCATTTAACTTCGCTTTTAAAAGCTCCATTCCTTTGTTTAATGCCCGTGCTGCAATTAAAACTTCTGGCACATAAACTTCATTGTTTTTAAACTTTACGCCAACTTCGCCCATACCTTTTAACAGACCATTGTCAAGTATTTCTTGTGCAGAAGTTCCGCTGTTAAGGGCTTCTTCTACCAATTGTGCAACGTCTTTTGCCTTACCTGCCTGCAATGCTGCAGAAATGTTTTCTAATACGGACATGTAAATACCTCCTAGGTTTTTATATTTATACTATCTTAATAAAATCATGATACCATTATACGAGTTTAAAACAATAACTGCTAGTAATGCCGCAATAAATAATTTTTTTACAACGCCTTCCGAAAAAACGCGGCTTAAATTAGCACCAACTAGTCCACCTATCATGGCTGCTACTATAATAAAAGGCAGAAGCCGCAAGTCAAAATACCCATAACCTTGTGTAACTCCCATTGTAATAATTCTTGCAGCGTGGGAGAAGAATATAATTACGATAGAATATGCTGTAGCTGTTTTAATTGGCAATCCGAAAAAAATCATTAGTATTGGTACGTTTATTGGCCCGCCACCAATGCCCAAAAAAGTGGCAATCGCGCCAAGGCCAACACCAATGATAGGTAGGATGGCTTTTTGCTTAATTTCATAACGCAAATTGCTTTTTGTTGTTGCAAAAATAGAAATAGCAAGCACCACTATTGTAACAATTATTTGTGCAAATTGAACGTTGTGTTCGGCATCCATGTTGCGCACTAAAAATCTTAATAATGTATCTCCCAAAATACCGCCTATTACTGCGCCACTTGAAATAAGTATTGCCGTACTCGGTTTTAAGGCAAGACCGTCTTTCATTTTTTTTACGGTGGATACAATTGCCATTGTTAATATGGCTGTGCTGGAAAAAAAATTTATGTTTAAAACATTGTGATACCCAATTGCATCAAAAATAGGGCGAATAAATACACCACCACCTAATCCAACAATGGCTCCTAATACACAGGCTAAAGAAATTACTACAAAATAAATTATTCCAATAATCATATGTCGCTCCTTTTGGAATGAGGCTCTGCCCCAAACTCTCTCATAAGCTGCGCTTTCAGTATGTTTACCTGCAGTAAACACGGTGCTGAAGCACCGCCGGCCTTCTTGCCGGTACGCACTGGCCGGGCGGCCTGCCGCTTTGCGGTACCTGCTGCGCAGCTCCATCGGGCAAAGTCCAATTATACTTCCAACTCATTCGCTTCGAGTGTGTGCTGTGTGCGCAAATAGTTTTTACATTTATGGCTTCCACAACATATTACCAGAAAAAAATGTATTTGTAACCAAAATGCAAGAAACTTTCCAAGAAAAATGTCATGAACAAAAGAATGAATTATGTTATGATGGGTATCATAAGGGCGTAATTGTAAGCATTTTGTATGCATAGTAAGCGCGAAATATAGATTAGGAGAGATATAAAATGAAAAAAATATTAGTTCTTGCCATGACAGCCATTTTAGCTGTAGGCACAATAACACCCATTTTAGCCGCAAATGGTTACGAAAACGGCTATGATAATGGTTACTATTACAATTATGAAAACGGTTATGATGACTACAATGGTTATGAGAATGGCTATGAAAATGGCAACGGCTATGATCCCTATGCACAAGCAACACCGGTTCTTTTGCCAGTGGGTAAAGTTGGTTATATTACCTACTATGCAGACAACCAATTAACTGTACGTAGCGTAAAAGATGACGAAGATATTATCGTTTTAAACTTGAGTGAAGAGACAATAATCGTTGATGCAGTAACAGGCCTTCCTGCAAGCATAGCAGACCGGGAGACGGATCGTGTAAAAGCTTACCATGCTATATTTACGACAATGAGCATGCCTCCGCAATCACCTGCACTTGTCATTGCAATTAACTTGCCTGAAGACAATTATTCGCCAAGCTACCATATCATCGAAGCAGTTAAAGAATACAATGGTGACACACTTCTACTGACTGTTCAAAATGGCGAACGTACTATAAGACTAAACCGCGAAACAACAATTACACCACACTTAACACGCCAATATATAGCACCTGAACACCTTAAGGTTGGCGATGGTTTACTATTTTAGTACGCATATGCTGGTGGAGAAGTAACAGCTGACAAAGTTATATTTTTACACTCTGTACCACAAGCAGAATACAAAGCTGAATATGTCGAAAACGGATATGAATACGATTATCCAACAGAAAAATATACAGAACCTTCATATTCTACAGTTGAATCTACTAAAAATATTGCTGAGCCAGGCACAGGTGTCATGCGTAATGGTATTGAATTCTTCCCAGTGCGTAAATTAGCTGAATCAGCCGGATTTAACGTAGCATGGGATGCGGCCATTAGTAGTGCCGTATTAACTTATAACACCACTGTAGTTACAGTAGCAAACAACGCAACCACCTACTATGTAAATGGTGCACCAAATACCCTTCCTGCAGCAGTTATTATCGTGGATGGTGTTATGTATGCACCACACATCTTCTTCTACGCAATAGCCTAAATGAATATTTTTGATATTATAGGGCCGATTATGATCGGCCCTTCTAGTTCTCATACTGCTGGGGCGGTACGTATGGGACGCATCGCATGGAAAATACTTGGTGAAGATGCAATGCAAGCAGACATTGGCCTATTTGGGTCATTTGCTTTAACTTACCGGGGCCATGGTACCGATAAAGCTTTAGTTGCCGGCATACTCGGCATGAAACCTGATGACGAACGTATACCAACAAGCTTAAACCTTGCAAAAGAAAACGGTTTAGCGTATAAATTTTCTCAAGTAAAAATACCGGGGGCACATCCTAACACTGCAATAATCAACTTACTAGGTGTAAATGGTGCAACATGCACCGTAGAAGGTGCATCAATAGGCGGCGGCGGGATTCAAATAACAAAGTTAAACGGTATGGAAGCAGCATTTAACGGTTCGACAGATACGCTCATAATCGCACACCATGACCGCCCGGGGGCAATGGCGGCGGTAACAAGCAAACTTGCATCCTTTGATGTTAATATTGGAAATTTTCGCTTGTCGCGCCCCAAAAGAAACGAACTTGCAATAATGACTATTGAACTTGACACAGCCATAGAAAAATTTATTGTAAACGAATTGCGGGAATTAGAAAATATCGTAAGCGTGGTGTATATGCATCCGGCGCATTAGGAGACAACATGCTAACCTATAGATCTATAGCAGAATTGGTAGCACTGGCAGATAAAAATAATCAGTCTATTAGTCGACTTGTATTAACTGATCAAGCATTACAAATGGAAATTTCGGAAAATGAAATTATTGCCCGAATGAAAAAACACCTCGACGTCATGCGCCAAAGTGCAGAAAAAGGACTTGAATCGGGGGTAAAATCTGTTAGCGGACTTTCCGGCGGGGATGGTCATCGGGCATATATGTACGCCGCTAAAGGGAATACCTTAGGCGGTTTATTTTGTGCTAAAGCGACGGCAATTGCACTGGGTATTCAGGAATATAATGCGGCGATGGGTAAAATAGTTGCGGCACCAACAGCCGGATCTTGCGGCATTTTACCAGCGGGTGTATTAACAATGATGGAGCTTAACAATGTATCAGAAGATGCTGCCATTATGGCACTTATAATCGCTGGAGCAATTGGCATGGTTATTGCAAACGAGGCAAGTGTGTCTGGCGCACAAGGCGGATGCCAAGCAGAATGTGGCTCTGCGGCAGCAATGACTGCCGCCGCGTTGGTAGAACTTGCAGGAGGCACAAACAAAATGGTGGCTAATGCCGTAGCCTTTGCACTGCAAAACCTGATGGGTCTTGTTTGCGACCCTGTTGCAGGCCTTGTGGAGGTACCATGTATTTTGCGCAATGGCGGAAGCATTGCAATTGCTATAAACTCTGCAGATATGGCCCTTGCAGGTATAGAAAACAAAATCCCTATAGACGAAGTTATACAAGCCTTGAATGACGTTGGCAATGCCATACCGGAAAGTCTTCGAGAAACATCCCAAGGGGGACTTGCCGCAACCCCAACAGGTAAAGCAATATATGAAAGAATTTTTGGAGAAAGTTAATTTAGATAAGATATTTTATGTGAATTTGCTCGTCTTCCACCAATATAGAAATTTCTGTGTTTGCGTTAATGGTTAATCCTTTTGTAGCGTCTTGCTCAATAAAATCTTTTGTAAATTTTACAGTAGGATTTTTGCATTTAATTAAAAGCTGAGGTAAGTGCGAAGGTGCGTGCAGAGATGGGGTAATTATTATTTTACTAAGCACTGGGCTTATTTCTTTTTTTATTAAAGTTTGAAGTGTTACATAGTGACCATACTCAATTAAATTATAACGCTGTATAGGATATGGTTTTAAGGTGATTTCTAAACGGCCGGTAAAGACACGCTTGGTTCTTTTTATTAATGCAAATAACATAAATGCAAGTAAAATAGCTGATATTATTACATACATCCATGGGCGTCGGCGTTGTATTTCTTCGAGTATCTCGATGGGTGTGTATTCTGCTTCTGCCAATGCTGGTTGCGTTGGTTCGGATTCAGCTTTTGTAGGATATTCTGGCAGTGCATACATATACACCATGAGTGAAAATATTTCTCGTAAAATATCGGGTAATTCTTCTGCAGTTGTAGTTTCAAAGGATATCCCGCCTGTTTGGGCTGCTACAATATCTATATAACGGTGGTCTAGTCGACTGTCATAATTTAGGCCTATAGTGTGAATTGGGATTTCGTAGATTTGTGCAAGACTGATTACTTGCATCTTGTCGTATTCTGCATCGGCAATTGTTCGGTAAACGCCACTTGGGTTTAGATTGCCATCGGTTAGAAATATAATTATTGGCTGACGGCCTTCGGTTGTTCCTTCATTTAAAATATGTATTGCCTCTAGCAGACCGAGTGGATGGTCAGTCCAGGACGCGTATTCGAGATTTGTAATTAAATTATGTAAGTAATTGATTTCCTCTTCGCAAAGTATGCTTAATTCACGGCTGACAGTTATTGTGCCGGCATATGCAACAACACCAACTCTGTCTCGTCCTTTTTCTAACATTTCTATAAACATGTTCATTGCTTGGTTTGCTATGCGATTTGGGTCGGCGGTTATCATTGAGCGGCTTACGTCTATTACTAGAACCGCATCTATCGGAAGTAATTCTGTGGTTGCGGCTTTTGTGTTTATACTTGCAATTACTAGGGCGATGGTAAAAATTATACATATATATTTTCTCAACTAGGTCACATCCTAATCCACAAATACTATTAATCCTCATTTAAAATCATGTTTGACTATCAGTCAAAATGCCTCGCGCAATGGCGCGAGGTTTTCCTCTGTCAAACATGCTTTAAAATGGAATTAATATTAGTTGCAAACAAATTTGGCTTTATAGTATATTCAGTGCAAAGGAGTGATATGTATGACAAATTATACAGAGCAAAATGCAAAGGCTATCGACCGTTGGATTAAAGAAGATGACTGGATATGGGGTATACCTGTGACCCCAGAAGATTGCGAAAAAGCGCGGCATGGCGACTGGGATGTATTGTTGACACCAACAATCCCTGTGCCGCACGAATGGTTTCCGTCTTTTAAATGCGCAAAAATTTTAGGACTTGCAAGTGGTGGCGGACAACAGATGCCTATTTTTTCGATATTGGGTGCAAACTGCACAATAATGGATTTTTCTGACCAGCAACTTGAAAGCGAAAAAATAGTAGCAGAGCGGGAAGGTTATAAAATTGATATTGTAAAAGCAGACATGACAAAAGCATTTCCATTTGCAGATAACAGTTTTGATGTTATTTTTCATCCGGTTTCGAATTGCTATATTGAAGATGTACATCATGTTTGGTGTGAGTGCTATCGTGTGTTAAAACCAGGCGGCGTATTACTTTCAGGGCTAGATAATGGCATTAATTATATGTTTGATGATTATGAAAACCCAGATGAAGTCAAAGCTCTGACTGTGACAAATACCCTACCCTTCAATCCGCTAAAGAATCCGGCGCAAATGCAAAAACTTATAGATGATGGCGAAGACAGCATACAGTTTAGCCATACTTTTGACGACCAAATTGGCGGACAGTTAAAGGCTGGCTTTATGATAACTGCCGCATATGAAGATGTGAATGGTGAAGGTGATCCTTTGACTAATGCAGGGATAGCTACGTTTTGGGCGACCCGGGCCGTGTCTGGGAAGAAATGATTTGACATGCTACACCCAATATGTTACTTTCGCACATGTATATGGGTCAAGCACTCGCGATTGACCTATGGATGCAAAAATGAAAGCAGGTAATTTCCATGTCTGTAATCAATTCTCAAAATAATTTTAGAGTTTTACAATGGTGCAAGTTAAAAAATAAAGTATATAGAGACAAACACAAGCTGTTTATTGCCGAAGGCTATCATCTAGTTGCAGAAGCATATAAAGCAAACTGCTTAAAGGAAGTTATTACAACGGAAAAAAATAAACACTTTGATGTGTCTACTTTTCAAGTAACAGATGATGTTATGGGTAAGTTATCGTCTTTGGCAACGCCAACTAAAATTATAGGCATTTGCACTCAAAAACAACCTGACAAATATCAAAACAACAT
>Ga0123355_10018855_pt1 | contig 10971 bp, 8 predicted proteins | sample TergutEmb28metaG_3_FD_89872 | JGI IMG/M metagenome (GOLD analysis project Ga0123355, IMG submission 89872) | Embiratermes neotenicus P1 segment gut microbial communities from Petit-Saut dam, French Guiana - Emb289 P1 | ecosystem: Host-associated > Arthropoda: Insects > Digestive system > Gut ...
CCCTCCCCCATACGCGCCACATGCCCCGCCTATCTCATTCTTCTCGATTTTACCACCCGCACAATATTGGGTAAGGAGTAAAGATCCCTAAGCTCTTCATTATGTAATTTTCTCCATTCCCCTATTACCTTGTCCCTCTTAGACCCAAACACTCTCCTCAACACCCTGTTCTCAAACACCCTCAGCCTACGTTCCTCCCTCAATGTCAGCGACCAAGTTTCACACCCATACAGGACAACGGGCGGGATTATAGTTCTATATATCTTGATCTTTAAATTTTTGGACAGCAACCTGACACTGACTTCACTAGAAGAATTATGTCCTGATGGACGCAACACGCTCCTCCGCAGCGTCTTTAAGGGTACACGAGACTACGCGGTGTTACATCAAAAGACGTGGACTACTGTGGGAACCTGCAATCCCCATTCAGTGCATTCATGTTGGGAGGGTGCAGTAAAGTTATGGGTCTTATGTTGGACACTTACCTTACAGTAATGCACTGCATACTGTACTATGCGTATAAAATGCTCCCCGATGCGCGGTATGGCGTTGCTTTCTTGGAAGGTTTCCCAACCCTCACGCATTTGTTCTTCGGATACGAATACACGTAGTGTTCAAAGTAAGAGGAATATGGGGCAGTGGTGAGGTGATTCTGACGGGAAATCCGAAGTACTCGGAGCGTCTTTGAAAACTTGATTATTTTTCAGTTTCACCTCACAGAAAACACAGTCCGTCTCCTTTCTAAAGACCAACCAGCTGATTTTGTTTAAATAAATAAATGCTGCTGTAATTGGGCATCATACGGGCCGCATGAATATATTTTGTGAATTAAATTCAGAGTCCTAATTTTGGAACTGACGGTAGCTATATTTACCACTGGGCTATAAAATGTCAGTTTTCTTATAGCGAGGTAAATTCAGTCGGAAAACACAACTATAATTGTATGCGATGTGATGGTATTTATTAGCAGGCAAATAACTACATGTTTCGGCCTATAGCGGCCATCTTCAGGTTATTACAATTTTGCTCAAAGAGTGTCACCACGCAGTATATATATATATATATATATATATATGACGCTCTTTGAGAAAAATTTAATAACCTGAAGATGACCGCTATAGGCCGAAACATGTAGTTATTTACCTGCTAATAAATACCATCATATAGCATACAATTATAGTTATGTTTTCTGACTGAATTTACCTCACTATTAGTCTTTCACACACGACGGGGATGACACACCTCAGAGCCAGGTTTCTTGTTGCTGGAGTATATATGGATGTAAAATGGTTTATGTTGACAATTGCCCTTCATGATTACTGCAAGGCATCAATCTTACTCGTGATAATGATTATAGCGTATTTAAAATTTATACGTTTTCCATTCTGTGTTCCAGATTTCAGGTTAAAAGTTTCTTTCATGGGCATGAACATAGCGGACGGAATGTGCTAAGAAAGTATCGTTGAGTTACGTGTGTTGATCTCGGAAAACCCATCGCCGTTGCATTATCAACCCACGAATGCTGCAGGTCTCTTACGGTGTATTAGATACTCGCACTAGTGGAATCATTTACAGTATTCCATCTGGAAGTGATAGGGCTGTTAATTCGTTACATTATTTAGGATTTACTCGCCAGTTGCAGTGACTAGCGCAAGGGGGAGAATCCGATAAGCAAAACCTAACCGTAGGCGGAAAGGGGGAGAATCTAGCGTGTATTTTGTGCATGTAATCATTAAACGTTCCTCGCAAGAGGTAGCAGGAACACGACAGCGAAAATCTCTATCTGAAACACGTAATTATCAATATACAATTATTTTATACTGACATGTGATAATTTCAGTGTTAGAGGAGCGCCAGAATTACCAGATAGTGACACTGATATTTTAGACTCGAATCTGTACGCGCGTCATTTTAGGAATGAGGGATGAGGGTCCGTATGCTGGTGTAACGCCTTTTGCTCTTAAATTGCTGTATACCACAACACGGCTGGGAGTAATTTGACGTCTTCTAGACTAACTTCCTGGAGTAGAGTCTTAAGTGGGAAGCAGGTACAGGCTGGGTTCATCGAGAAATTTCAGCCTGTATTGTTTGCGGATGCAGCTGGATTAGTATGGTTCAGAATGACAATTATTGTGGTGATGGTGGTGGTGATGATGATGATAACAGTAATAATAATGATAGTAAGGGAACAATATATCTATTGGACTAATAAGTGTTGGGCGACAGGAAATTGAGCTGTGTTCCTAGTGAGGAACTGACAGAAAAATCCAAGCAGCTTGTCGGTTTCTATCGATCCTATATGTGGAGTTAGAAGTATGTGGTTTATATAACTACAGTTGACTTCCCTTACGTATCGACAGCTAAGCTGCAATTTAATACGAACAACTCGCTCACATACTTGCATGTTCTTGGGCTAGGAACGAATGTTTTGCGAACACCCTGTACGACGGAAAACAAAACAAATCATGTAGATGTTCTGGTCAAGAATAGCCTCGGGTTTGAGTAGACAGGACGTTAATCGTGGCGTATAAAAAGTGCTGACGCCTAGTTTAAAATGAACAGCCCCTTTTCTGCCGGCAAGATGACAACCGATTTCTCAAAATGTAAGCATTTCAGTATGAAACTTTTAATAATCGTCTTTTCAATACCAAGTTTGATGATTATCTTAGTGGTCGTATGAATGGTTGTGGTTCTGCTATTTTTAACGGGCTGTGTTTAAAGAGATGTTAGAAGGACGTCAAGCAATGTGCCGGAAGGTTCCATCTCGGATTTGAACTGCCACTTGCATTAATAAGTTTAAGCCAGTCTTCTTGTTACACATCCTGTTATTCCCGAGGCAATACTCTCGCCCCCTTTTAGGTACGGGTTTCTTGCTTTTGTGCGTGAACGGAAATGAAAGAGTAACTGGTTGAAATTGTAGGCATTAATGATGAGGTACTTTCTTTGAAGCATAGATGAGGAGACGAACTTTGAATAAACATTGTAACAAATTCTATAAAACGGATTTTTAGGGACTTCTCCTTGGGAAGCCAGTAGTTGCTCAGCTAGCCAAGAAATTTATCCCCATTTGTAGGACATATTCATTACTATATTCACAAAATCCCATCACTTGAAACCATACTGCGAAAATTTATTTCAGTCCACAATTTAAAATATAAATTCTTCACGGCGCGTTGCAGTGTCATGCTGGAACCGAAATAACGTAGTTGCCATAGTGACTAGGCTACGGGTTGGAACATCCGAGTTTAGAATCCAAGCAGGGCAAGAGATTTTTTCTTGTAAACAAATTTCAAATCAGCTCTAGGGCCCACAGAGCCTCCCAATTAATGGTTACTGGACGCTTTTCGCTTGGAGTTAAGCGGCCAGAGAGTGGGGCTTACAACCCATCTCCATGTGTTGCCCAGGTTCAGAAGGAGTGGAGCTAAACTTCCAGTTCTCCTGTACGTCTTCATAGCTTGCAAAGCGACACCTTTCGACTTTAATATCATCCTTTCATTAACGGCGATGTCTCTCAGACGTTGTCTCCGCTTCTGTCTTTCTGAATAAAGTAGTGTGTGCATTTTTTAATCTGTTTCGTTCTACCTAGTTTTTGCCTATCCAAGTTTTGAACACTAGAAGAATATAATTAAATACTCATTTACGTTATATCTGCTTGTTTTGCGGTTTTTTAGGCACCTGTTCCTTCCTCTCTCGCAGGTCCGCTTACCCGTATGTTCCTCATGCTATTCCTAAACACGCCCAAACTAGTCTTTTTTTTGGGGGGGGGAGTAAATGCCCATACAAAAAGAAACACAAATTTGGTCAATATAACGCATTTCTCTTGTGTGTAGTTAGCCTATATTTTCCCCCACGTATTGTGGATCGGAACTATTGAATACTCTTTGAAGTATTGCAAATGTTTCACCTAATATATGCGCTATATGGGATGCGTGAATGCACTTGGTGATACTTTTCCAGAAAGAAACACGTTAGAAGATTATAATTGCCTTTAGCATTTAGTCATCAATTGCCTATGTCATCCATTAGCCAGGCGCATTAGTCTTCATCTCTGTCATAATAAAAACCAATCTGTTAATTACAGTACCCATTAACCATAGTTTTTACTTAGGCATGCGTGATGGAATAATTAGCCATGCCATGTAAAATATCCGTATCACAATGACACAGCTAAATTACTTGGACCTTAATTTTGATGATATATAATATCTTTATCTTGTTATCCTCTAGGGCTTCGTGGCGAACCTTTCTGGAATTAAACATTACATACCAAAAATGTATAATAAATGCCCCTAACTTGCCCACAGGATTGCTGTGCAGCGAAAGGGGGCATGGAACTATAGGCATTTTAGGTAGCATTATTTAATGAAAATACTTTAGCGCATCAAATAACCATGTGTCTAAGCCATTGCTATTCGCGTGCCAGTTTAGACACGCGTGCAGTGTTTTCGCTATCCCTGCTCTGGTTAGTATGTAACATTATCATCCCTACCGCTAGACTGATGAGGCAAGTGCTCATAGTTACACGGAGAGAAGCAACGCCTGTCGCTTGGGGTAACAATGCCGTCATTCGCCAATGTAACATGCAAGTGTCTCACGCCAAGTGAAAAATTATAGTTAGTTGACGAAAAATATGGCTTTTCGCACGTAAGTGGATTGCTATTTGGAACGGGGTATACTTTAGCGTTCTCATTCACGTATTATAAGCCAAACAATGTGTGATGAATGTAGCGTGTGATTGCGTTTGTAGTTTCACGTGTGATACTGAGATGGATTTCATACACTTGCTGCTGATGTAGGGTAGCGTCTAAACAAGACGTCATTCATCGTGGTGAGCGTTGTACGCTATCAACTTTCTTGAGATTTTACTTGCACTTCATTATGTGGCCAATTAATGAAGTATGAGAGCGCCTCTTCCGTTGCCTCGTATTTTTGTGACAAAGAGCACGTATATATATATATATATATCTATATATATATATATATATAGATATATATGGGTGCTTTTATACACACACACATATACAGAATATCCCGCAACCTAATGGCCATACTTCAGGAGCTTGTTCTGCGGGTCATTTGGAGCAAAACTGCCTAATAAACTATATTTTCTAACTGAATTTAATTCACCCATTGTGTTCTCATAAAATATTCAAAGCAATATTAGTGTAATTTTTAATGTTTTGTTGACCGTGCATCGTGATATCGGTGCAGTAAGAACCAAGAGGATGCACTGATTTACTCCAAATTTATTTCAATAATTAACCTCTACATGTTTGGAGCAGGCTTACTGCTCATCATCAGGATCCCGCCAACAGCCAGTCAACCTAAACGCACGAGATATACCAACTGCTGTATATACAGAGTAGCACCTCCTGATGACGAGCAAGAAACCTGCTCGAAACGTGTAGAGGTTGACATAAATTGAAAGTAAATAGTGCATGCTGTTGGTTATTATTATACGAATTTTAGTTTAACACACTTGTGTTTTTATTTGAAACCTTTATTTAATAATGTTTTGAGCTTGGCCGTTACAAGTTTCGCGCTAGAGAAACGAGCTGACACTGCCCTGTCTTTATCGAATTCCTTCTTGTATGGTGTCTTGGCTAGTAGCTGTGTTGTGTTGCAGTACGTTGGGGCAGTCAAAATGCACAACACTTGCACAAATGAACGCGCCGACGTGCATTACGTTTACGGTTTCTGCAGTGTCAGTTGTAGGCTGCTGCTGCGGAATACCGGCGAGGTTACCCACATCTCAGAACATTTGAAACCGTACTCAGCATTCTGTGGCAGACTGCTTCATTCCCACAAGTGAATGCAAGTGGTGAGCAAACAACAGCGTGGAGATGGTGACGTTCTGGCAGCAGTGCAGTGCGGCCCAAGCACAAGCACACGCAGAAATTTTAGGACATCTCAGACACGCGTGTAGAGGATTTTGCGCCACGATGGTTTGTATCTCCTTCAAAGTATACAACACCGTATACCGGGAGGTCAGGCCAACCATGTACGAGTTTGCGAAATGCTGCAAATTCTGCCTGACTTTATGTTCACGGACGCTGGAGACGGCATCACAGACGATGTGCTGACCTGCCCATGCTCGAATCGGTCGACTTTCCTATCATTTGGTTACAGGCAGTGACATCATTCACAACCCAGCATTTTATTATACATTGGGGTATCTTAAAAAGTGGGCTTGAACTGGGCTACAGTCGCTGTGAACATAAATTCAGATCGATGGCATAGTTTGTGATAGTGTTGATAAATAATTTTGAAATAGTTGGGTTTCATATCGCGCTTTCTTCTACTTACGGTAGTTTTTTTTTTTACATCATCTTCATGCGCATAAATTTTATGTATCATTTTTGTGTATACCAAATTTTCGTCTTACGTTTTTCGATTGCAAGAATCATCTTCAGCGAGATAAATCAACCATCAACCATAAAAAAGTCTGTCCATCACAGCACGTGCTAAAGAAAAATGATAAACCAAAGGTATCTGCACCGGGATGGTACCAGAATTCTTGACTGATGATATACGTTTGTGTCTTATATAGTCGCGGAATATCGTGGTGTTCTTTGGATTCTTTGTCGTCGGTGGAGGTTTAGAATATGGTATTTTGGGTTATGACGTCATATGTTTTCTTATGTTTGCGAATGTTTGGAGGAACATGCTGCCTCCATCTTCACGTTGGCCGTAAGGATAGGCTTAAAATTACACTCCAAATCTTTTGCAACTACCTACGATATTGGACAGTATCTTTTTAAAAGACTGTATTCTACAAAGAAATATGTTTAACAGATGTTGTCTGTTCAGATTACATTCTTCTTCTTCTTTCCCTTCTTCATCTCCTCCTCCTCCTTTTCCTTCTCCTTTTCCTTCTTCTTCGTCTCCTCCTCCTTCCTTCTCCTCCTCCTCCTCCTCCTCCTCCTCCTCCTTCTTCCTTCTCCTCTTCTTCCTCTTCTTCCTCTTCTTCTTCCTCTTCTTCTTCTTCTTCCTCTTCCGCTTCTTCTTCTTCTTCTCCTTCTTCTTCTTTTTTTGGCGCTACAACCCTTGGTGGGTTTTGGCCTGTTTTACGATTTCGTTCCACAATCGTCTATCTTTACACTTCTCTCTCCAATTTCTCACTTTCATCTTCTTTAAATCTTCTTCTACTTGTTCGAGCCATCTCAGTCTTGGTCTTCCTACTGGTCGTGATGAACATGGTTCCCATTCAGTTAGTTTTTTAACAGTTCTTATTGTGTCCATTCTGATTACATGTGCTGCCCAGCGTAATCTTTGAGATTTTATAAATCTTACGATGGTTTTTTTTAAATTAGAATTTCTGATTCTTCATTTGTTTTTATTCCCCATGTTCCATCATTATCTTGTGTTCGTCCGAATATTTTGTTCAGATTACATTCTCTCCCAATAATGAGCTTGTGTTTGGTTACACAGTCATCTGTAGAAGGATACGCGAGAAGTAAATGATTTTGATGTTTGACGTTTTGAAGTTTATTTTAAGAAATAGTTCATCATCATCCCGTTGGAACCGGAAATATTATCATGTGTTTGAACTGCAGGGAGGTGACGACTCTGCTTGTGCACTGATTATTGTTTTACACAACCACATAACAAGGTATAGGGGACCCACAGTAATGAAATTCCACACATGATAGGATGCAAACTAAACCCCGGCAATGGTGGAGGGGAACTGAAGCAAAGTGCTAGTGGTGGCAGTGGGAGAGAGGGTTTACCGTTAATGCGTGCGTGTTAACAAAACCTGCAGGGAGGGTCGTGAAAATGAGCAAAAATACGGACAGAATACAGTGTCCGTGTCCGACAGCTTCTACTGCAGGTTGTAAAGTTTCCAAACCACAATGGGAGGCTCTTTACGCCTTTGTGTTTGTATATATATATATATATATATATATATATATATATATGTCTGTCTATTCGTTTCCACACGTTTGTCTTCAGAAGCGGATTGTTTTAAAGTCGGCATGAAGGTTGTCATTTGCAGAACCTAAATATTATACTCTAGTTTCAAGTGACACTGACGAAGAAGTCGCGAGCCGGAATGGCATCGTAACGGTTAGACTAAGGACTGGGTGACCGATGAACCGTGGTTCTATTTCCGGCAGGGGTAAGAAATTTGTCTCTCCTGCAACTCGTACATGGGCCCACCGAGCCTCCAATTCAGTGGGTAGCGGGGCCGATTTCCTTGAACCTGAACACTCACCCTTTTCCATTACAGATTTTAAGAACGAATGAAGCTACAACTTTATTCCCGCATATGGATTCGTGGCTTGCACAGGGGCAAGTTGCCTTTGTAACGGAGAGGCCAGAACGGATATAACACAGAATGTATGGAGGGCGAAGTAGTAGTACGCTGAGACCAAATGCTTGGTCATTGAATGCTGAATTAATGTCAGAGAAAATATACTGAGGCATAGGAAACGACAGTGAAGCCAGAATTTTATATGTTTTGCAGACCGTGCATCTCAGTATAATCTTAGCAATTAACCAACTTAATGCACAAAATCTTTCTTTATAATAAGTTTATTATATGCCTCTACATGTTTCGAGCACTATGTGCTCATCATCAGGTGGTCAAAATTGTGTTATCATCACACCTGTAGGTGGCCACTTCCTGCACAGGTCATCTCTCAACCTGTGCACTGGACGGCCACCTACAGGTGTGATGATACCAGATGCTGTATAATACAATTTTGACTTCCTGATGAGGAGCACATAGTACTCGAGCCATGTAAAGGCATACAATAAACTTATTATAAAACAAGATTTTGTGCATTAAGTTGGTTAATTACTAAGAAGCCAGAATTGTTCACCGTTTTGTAGTATTGAAAGTGTGGCCGCAGTAGTTAGGTCCCGCTTTCTTGGAACGGGCTCCTCTTTAGGAGCAGGGTTTTGCGACATTTGGAGTTCTCTTGGTGGTGGTTATGAAGATTCAAGTCTTCTGGGACTGTGCGCCTTGTCGACTGTTACTCACTACTCTTCTTGATGATCCTGAAGATGGAGGCATCATGCTTCTTCGAAACTCAGAGATCTGTTTAGCAGTGGACACGGCTTAGCATCCGAGAAGCCTTGAATCCTCAGCTGGTAGTTGCTTAGCTAGTGAAGAAATTCCCTTCGTTTCTAGGAAACTGAAATGTCAGTACCATATACATAGTAATGGCCAGCCCCGGTGGCCGCACGGTCTAACACTTGGGACTGCTGCTGCTCGCTTGCTTTGATTGCGGTATCGAATCCCGCCAGGCACATGGATTCCTGTGTTTTATGAGGGTTGTGTGTTGTCAGGTAGGGGTGTTTGCGACGGGCTGATCATTCGTCCAGAGGTGTCCTGCCGAGTGTGGTGTGAGTGTGATCGTAAGTAATCGAAAGGTCCTGGCTCACCAGGGCTGTCGAGCCATGAAAAAAATGAGGAGTTTCTAGTGCCCTTTATTATGTTAAAACGAATTCAGTCCGCACCCTCCCATCACGTTTCTTGAAGATTAACTTCAGTATTATCCTGCCATCTACGCCGAGTTCTTCTCGGTTCAGGTGTGCCAGTGGAAAAACTTATATTTAATTTAAAGAACTAAACGCGTGAGTATATTGGCTTTTAACCGTTAGGAATAAACACAAAGTGAAAGTAGGCATGCTTATCTGTTGAATGTTTTCTGATATTTGAAAGAGCGTTGCTCTCTTTGATGGTTCCCAGGCTTCGTACGCTTGTATTTGGAATGATACTGACAGGCGAAAACCACAATACTTGAAAAAGCCTTTCCCCATGCCACATCACCCCTCTTACATCTCACATGATGTGGCCCGAGATCAAACCTGGGCCGTGACAGGCTGATTTGAGCATTTGGAAATAAAATCATTATTTATATAAACGCAGTCAGTCAAACCCCGATGCAGCCTCATTGTTCGTTCACCGCATTTTAATGGCAGAACATCGGCTGTAGCGGTAAATCGAAATTCTCTTTAATAGGGACTTTTTTTACACACTTTCACGGTTGCAAAGTGAGGGTGGCGCTATACTGGGGGACGCTGTTTAGGAGTTTGTGTTTATATATACAGGGTGATTTATGACTTGTGGACATTACTGCAGGAGCAGATTTCTTAGGTCTTTGTGATAAAAAAGTTAATATCAATGTGGCTCCTGTTCCCATTGATTACGGAGTTATGGGAGCTTCATAAGCGCCGTAAACGTCTTCCTTTGCACGGAGCATCGCAAGTCACGTTACACTGTTGTTTGTGTGGTGCAGTACTCGGAAATGTTCGAATACTGCACCACACAGACAACACGTCATCTATACTCTGGATTGTATCTCACCGTATAACTACCGTATACATCACTTCATAAACACAAAATAGTTTTAACTTCCCCTATTGTATAATTGTCCATTTTTATCCTATATTATTTTAAATTATTATCCCAAAGTGAAAATTTATAATATTATGGTGTGATTTGACATATTTAACTACAATTGTATTCTTGTAACAAAAAATTACCCTGAAGATGGCAGGATTACTGACCGAAACATGCTGGTGAAGATATTGTGAAATAAAAAACACATCTTAAAATTATAATGTGTTTGTTTTTGGTTGTTTATACATTTTATTAGATTCCTCAGACTGGTCACCGAACCGCCTGAGCAATCCTGCCAGAGTTCAAGATAATAGGGCTATGTATGGGGAAATATAGTCAGATATTAAATGCTAATTTAGATTGCGCTGAAGCCATCCAGAATAGTGTTTGAAATATTCTACGACAAATTTAAATGTAATTAAAAGCAAGAAATGGTCGGCGTGTGCGCTTCTTTAAAGTGTCTCACACACACAATTTAAAGTGTCTCACACACACAATTTAAAGCGTCTCACACACACAATTTAAAGTGTCATACACACCGACCCACACACACCCACACACACACACACACACCCACACACACACACACCCCCACACACACACACACACACACACCCACA
>Ga0123355_10018856_pt1 | contig 10969 bp, 8 predicted proteins | sample TergutEmb28metaG_3_FD_89872 | JGI IMG/M metagenome (GOLD analysis project Ga0123355, IMG submission 89872) | Embiratermes neotenicus P1 segment gut microbial communities from Petit-Saut dam, French Guiana - Emb289 P1 | ecosystem: Host-associated > Arthropoda: Insects > Digestive system > Gut ...
ACCTCGGAACATGGTGTATCCAGCATTACTACCGCTGATGCGCACACCTCGGCTGCCAGTAGTCGACTGAACTGACGCCACCGCCGATTTAAATGGACTCGTCTGTTTCGCAGAAAGACGAAATCTGGTTTCTGCGCGTGTGCCATCACATTTCAAACGCAGTCTAGCAGCTAGCTGATGCGAACAGCAGTGAATTCGCAACAGACTGCAGTCTCGTTGATTGTGTTTCAGCTGCTCTCTCTCTCGAGGGCGGAAACAATTTGGGAACATCTAGCGACCGGGCCTGGGAATTGCGTATCTGATCGACATGAAGATTATGTCTGCAGTATGGCACACCTGCCGGTCCCAGTGGCCGCGCGGTCTAAGGCGTAAGTCTGCGGCCGCTTGCCTGCTGAGATGCTGGGTTCGAATCCCGCCGGGGGCATGGATGTCTGTCTTGTGAGTGTTGTGTGTTGTCAGGTAGAGGTCTCTGCGACGAGCTGATCAGTCGTCCAGAGGAGTCCTACCGACTGCGGTGTGTCGCTGTGTGTGATCTAGAAGCCTCGTGAATGGGGAGGCCATGGCCCGCGTTGGGCCGTAGCGCCATAAAAAAAATGGCACACCTTCTGGAGTCCTATGGCAAGGTGTTCTGTCTACAGCTGATTCCTGGACGACCTTGTCGTGGTAATGTAAGGACGCTCTAATTGTGGGTTACAATTTTTTTTTTTTTTGGCACTTCGACCCGATTCCGGGCCATGTTCTCCGCTTACGGAGCTTCGCGATCACCCTCACTGGACACACCACACTCGGTAGAAGTCCTCTGGACGAGTGGTAAGTCCGACGCAGAGACCTCCACCTGACAATACACAACACTTAGAACAGTCAAATATCCATGCCCCTGGCCGGATTCGAAACCGCAAACCCATCAAGAGAGCGGCCACAGACTCAAGCTTCTGTTCGCGCGGCCACTGAAATTGGCAGGTTTCATTACTTACTAGATTATAATTCCGCCGATCCGAATGGCTGCACGGTCTAAGGCGTACTTCTGCGGCCGCTCGCCTGCTGGGATTGTGGGTTCGAATCCCACCGGGGACATGGATGTCTGTTGTGAGTGTTGCGTGTTGTCAGGTAGAAATCTCTGCGACGAGCTGATTACTTGTCCAGAAGAGTCCTACTGACTGTGGTGCGTCGTTGTATGTGATCTAGAAACCTCGTAAATGAGGAGGCGCTGACCCATTTGGGGGTGGGGGGGGGCTGTTGCGCTAAAAGAAATACAATTTCAGAGCACCCAAGAGTTTTTAATTCCTTTACTGCGCCGGTTTCGTAGTCAATCACTAAGGAATTCCGCAGGTAGTTTCTCCATCATTAATGTCTATCCTGCATAATAAAAGCCCGTCATAGAGTAAACCCAGTATCCAATAGAAGTTTTATACGAACTTACACTCACACAACTTACATATACGAGGTTTGTTCAAATAGTATCCGGGTTGGAATTGTAGTGGTTGTTCACTGGGTGGGATGTGTTTGCAACCAGTCTTGACATGTTCGTACGTCTTAGCAACTCATGACACAAGTTGCAAGTGGCTGCGTTTGCTCAGTTGGCTGTAGTAGGTCGCGGAAGTAACATGTGTGTTTATGTCGTAGCGATTTTTACGATGTGTGAAAGTACCGAACAACGCATTTGCATCCTGTTCAAGTGAAAACGTGCAGTTTCTTAAGAACACTGTGACAGGTGACGAGTCCTGAGTCTACGGGTAGGACCCGGAGACAAAACAGCAATCGTCACAGTGGAAGGATCTCACCTATCCGCGGCCAAAGAGGGGGCGCCAGGTGCGAAGCAAAACAAAGGTCATGTTACTGGCGTTTTTTGATTCTGAGGGTATCGTACACCACGAGTATGCTCCCGACGGGCAAACAATTAACAAGAAGTTCTACTTGGAGGTCTTGCGACGTTCGCGTGAATCAGTTCGCAGAAAACGACCGGAAAAATGGCGGGATGGCGACTAGATCCTGCACCACGACAATGCGCCCGCACACACTTCACATTTGTGCAGCAGTTTTTGGCCAAACACGGCACCGCTCAGTTGCAGCAGCCGCCATACTCACCAGATCTCGCACCGTGTGAGTTTTTCCTATTCCCAAGGCTTAAGAAAGTTCCGAAAAGACACCGATTTGAGGAAACGGAGAACATCAAACGAAATTCGACGAAGACACTATTAGACATCACGAAAGAGGAGTTTGCAAAATGTTTCCAACAGTGGCAGAAACGTTGGGCGAAGTGTGTAGCTGCGGAAGGGAACTGTGTTCAAGACAATTAGGGTTAAAACCCTGTAAGCCTTATCTATTTCGTGTACTGTGGTCAGTCTGGATACTTTGTGAACAAATCTCGTGTGTGTGTGTGTGTGTGTGTGTGTGTGTGTATCCACGCGCGCGCGCGCGCACACACACACACACACACATATATATATATATATATATATACACACACATCGTGGGCCGGGTAGCTCAGTCGGTATAGCGACCGACTACTGGCCGGACGGTCCGGGATAGAATCCCGGTGGGGACGAGATATTCCGCCCATCCAGACCGGCCCTGGGGCCCACCCAGCCTCCTGTAAAACGGGTACCGCGTCCTTCCCAGGAGTAAAGTGCGGCCGGGGGCGTGCTGCTGACCACTGCCCTCCCAGTGCCGCGGTCATGGAAGAGTAGAGCTATACCTCTACCCACCCTCTGGGCCACACCGGGCCTGTAATGGGATAACTTTACCTTTTATATATACATATATATATATACATAACTATCATGATAAGAAATAATTGTAGGAGAACAAAATGAACACGTGACGTTTAATTGGAGATCATCTCTAGCTATGGCAGACCGATACAGAAAGGCATATGCTGAAACTAACTGGGAAGTTTTGCATTTAACCTATTCACACGTAAAAAAAAACTCTACTATAAAATGGCATTACCTTATTTACAGTTACGCAATAATGTCCGTGTGTTATCACTTCAATTTATCAACCAACGAATGCACATATAATTTCACACAAAACACTTTTAAAACGCTTTAAAACACTCCGACATGTTTCGATCTTGTCAGATCATCATCATCAGGGAGCTTTGTTCCTTGCTAAAGTTATATTACAGTATTCACAATTCAATTCGTATTTGCAAATGAGGTGTTGTGGCGGTATATCATGTTGTGTGGGAATGTGTTGTGGAGCAGTGGCTAGGTGTGCGTCGCACGACGCACACCTAGCCACTGCTTCAACATCAAAAACTGTTTCTTTTTCCTCACGAGGGATATTAGTGTTTGGAGAGACATAATCGGGTAGCGTAGTCGGTGTAACTAGACTGCGGGCGGGACGATCCAGGGTTCGAAAGCCAGCAGGAGCAAGAGATTAGTCCCTGCTCCAAAAGTGCAGCCTGGTTCTGAGAGCCACCTATCTTGCTATGAAATGGGTAAGGGGTTCCTTCCTGGAAGTGAAGCTGGGAGCCACCTATCTTGCTATTAAATGGGTAGGGGGTTCCTTTCTGGCAGTAAAGCGGTCAGAGCATGAAGCTAACAATTCACCCCATCTTGTGCGGAGGTTAAGAATGAGTGGAGCCAGACCTTTACTTCCTTCTACACCTTCATAACCTTGGAGACGGGGCACTTTACCTTTTTCCTACATTTTGCCTTCTTCGGGATGATATAATAACCATATTAATTTCCTAAACCATGCTAACGCAGGCGCAATGTTTGCTGGAAGGCAGAACTACATTTTAGGGCGCAGAATCAAGACGTCGTAATTCAGAAGGGATAAACTGCAGAATGAGCTTCGACATCCAGCAGGATCTATTGATTGCAATGCAGACTGCGTTCTCCGTAGTCCTCCCCTAGATCTAGGATCTACTCGGATTTCTAAGTCATTACCAACCGTCGGCTGTCCGATCTTGTATCACAGACAGCCGCTGGGGATTTGTCAAGAGCTGGCAGAATCTTATGAGAGAGAATGGAAGGAAACCGTGTTGGTATGTGAAACGTAACGGCAAATAACAAGAATTTAGTGTATTATACCTTCAGTCGAACACAACTATATTTCACTCCGTAGTACAGTAGGGATACAACTACATGTTTCGGCCCTATATGTGGGCCATCTTCAGGTTGCGATCTAACTTTTCAGGGGCCGCTATACAAGATATGTTTGGTGTTTTTTGGGTATTGGGGGTTGGGTGGGGAGGGGAGGGGAGGGGGCGAGATCCCGTTGTTTCAATAGTGGGTACCATGACCTGTGGCTATTATAAGTGGATTATCATTAGTTTTCTTTGTACACGTGTCAACTAATGATAATCCACTTGTAATAGCCACAGGTCATGGTACCCACTATTGAAACGAGCTCTCGTCCCCTCCTCTCCCCAACCCCCAATATCCCAAAAACACCCCACACATCTTCTATAGCGGCCCCTGAAAAGTTAGATCTCAACCTGAAGATGGCCCACATATAGTGCCGAAACATGTAGTTGTATCCCTACTGTACTACCAAGTGAAATACAGTTGTGTTCGACTGAAGGTATAATACACTAAATTCTTGTTATTTGAACAAACACAACGGGGATGACGCACCTCAAAATCGTAATGGCAAAGTTCAGATGTGACAGTAAAACTGCCGTTTCTTTTAATTCCTTTGGAACAAACATATAAACTGAACCAATATTAAAACATCATCAAATTTGGCGTTAGAAATCCATAATGTATGACGTTTGAATTCCATTATGATGCGCACGCGCATTACGTTCACACTGAACTTACCAATCCTCGCAACCTGTTTCAGCATCGTAAAATATGTATAAAATTACTTACTTACTCCATGGGGCAGAGTCCTCCTTTAGAAGCTAACCGGTTTACAGCTGGTCAAGAAATTCCCCGCATTTTATGGAATCCAAAAGTTCATTACCATATTCACAAGTGCACGCCACCTGTCCCTATCCTGAGCCAGCTCGACCCAGTCCATATCCCCACATCCCACATCCTGAAGACCCATTTAATATTACCCTCCCAAGTACGCCTGGGTCTCCCAAGTGGTCTCTTTCTCTCAGGTTCCCACCATGACCCTGTATACAACTCTCCTGTCCCCCATACGCGCTATACGCCCAGCCCATCTCATTCTTCTCGATTTTACCACCCGGACAATATTGAGTGAGCAGTACAGATCATTAAGCTCCTCAATATACTGTGTACAGCTTCCTCCACTCCCCTTTTACCTCGTCCCTCCTAGACCCAAATATTCTCCTCAGCGCCCTATTTCCAAACACCCTCGGCCAGCGTTCCTCCCAAAACCTTAAAAATTAACACTCAACAAATTTCTTAAACCTTATGAAAATAAGTTGGCTCTACTCTAAATTTACAATAACTGTCTCACGATCCACAGCCTCACATTTCATTCAGCTGCATATACACGTTTCCAGCAACTCAGTTGTTCCTCTCCGGATTTCCGAACTTACCCCTTCACAATGCCGCCGCAACACGAACTACACTAACAGAATTTTACGTTCAGGTGACCGTGCATCGTGATAAATTCTTATAATACGAGTAAAACCAACTAGATGAACTAATTTCTCAAACTGCAGTTTCGTCCTGATCCTGCTGATCCTGCTCGCAAGCTATCAGCAAACCTGTATGACATATACCACTGCTGTGTGTACAGTGAAAAACTCCTGATGATGGACAGAGGAACCGTCCGAAACATGTACGGTTTCATTCCAAAAATAAATTTGAGAAATTAGTGCATCTAGTTGGTTTTATTAGAAGAATTTACCATAACAGATATATCGTTGTTTTCTTCAGTCCTTCCATCAAAATGCCGAGACACCCACTCTGAAAGGACCCCAGCCTGTTCCTGACCCACTGCTTCCTGTTTCGTTTGTACAATCTTCCTCTCATATCGTTCGTCACCGAAAAACTCGTACCGGGTCTTTTAAATTGCGCTACAAACCAAAATTACACAAACTTCATGGCTAATACAGCACCGCCCTAAAGGGTAACCAAACCACGCAACTGATACATAATCGTGAAACTACGTACAAGCCAATCACAAAGTTACATGAACTATGCAAGTGATACAACGTCGTGAAATGACCTAACAGCTAAACAACAGAAATATGAACTACGAAATTAATACAACGTCGCACAGTGATAATTAATCAAGTAACATACAGCACTGATACAGTGTCGTGAAATAACAAAGAGGCAATCACAAAAGGCAAATAACATATGAATTAATATTTAGCCGTCGTAACATGCCATAAGCCGGTCCCAGCTGCCGCGCGGTCTAAGGCGTGGGTCTGCGGCCGCTCGCCTCCTTGGATTGTGGGTTCGAATTCCGCTGGGGGTATGGATGTCTGTCTGTTGTGAGTGTTTTGTGTTGTCAGGTAGAGGTATCTGCGTCGGGCTGATCACTCGTCCAGAGGAGACCTACCGACTGTGGTGTGTCTCAATGTGATCTAGAAACCTCATGATTGAAGAGGCCCTGGCCCCCTGGGGGGCTGTTGCGCCAAAAGAAAAGAAACATGCCCTAAGCATCAACCAAAGTGGCAGACAAAATGAGATGTAATACAGCGTCGTGAAAACGTACGAATCGATCAAGTAGATATGCCGTTAGTTGATGATGATACATCATGAAATAACGTATATCAAAAAAGCAGGTACATAAATATACCATCATATTGATACAGAGCAGTTAAACAAGTTATAAACGAATCGCAAATGTATTTGTTGCATTTTGTAATTTCATTCAGCTACACTGTCGATGGGGACCGCGGTAGCTCAGTGGTTAAGGTGCTGTGCTACAAATCGGAAGGTCGCTGGTTCGATCACAGCTGGTGTCACTGGAATTTTTCATTGGCATAAAATCCTGGGGTCTACTCAGCCTCTGACAGAAATGAGTACAAGGAGCATTTCCTGGAGGTAAAGGTGGCCGGTGCGTAAGGCCGACAACCTTACCACCATCCTGTGCCTTGTCATGATATCTGGGAACCTGAACTTCCTAGAACCCTCTGGGCCACTCCAGGGCTGTAACGGGACTGATTTACCTTTACATTTTCGGTACTGCGGATTAAGATTTCACCCAGCCGCTCCGAATTTACTCATGTGTCAGCTAACGTTGGAGTTAATAGAGTTGCATGAGACAACAAATGAACAAAGAGGACAATTAATAAACGTGTAAGTTCATCAGAAGTTATGAATATCATTAATATAGCCAACTGGATGAGCTTGTAAGTCTTCATTACTACCACAGTAATAACACAAGCTAACCAAACAGTAGAAATTGCTTTTAAAAATTGATTATGAATAAAACAGAATGCACCTATCTTGATGTATCTCCTGCCATCGTTAATCGAAAATAGCTAGTTACACAAGTACATAATTCATTTTAACATTAACTCGATGCTATATTTTACGATAGCATCTGGTGGCTGCAGACTGCACGTGGACCCACTTTGCTTGTGATCGTTCCCAAAGTGGGAACGCGGAGATTCGTGTTGGGATTTCCGATCACTTACTGTAAAGTCCGTTTGACGTTAACTTAATGGATTGAGGGCCCAGAGGTGTATGCTTGTTATCGATTAATTTTTACTAAGGGGATTTTGTCTCTGTGAAGGAAAGAGCACGTAACAGTGAGGGAAACAGCAGGTAACAGCGAGGGAAACAGCAGGTAACAGCGAGGGAAACAGAAGGTAACAGTGAAGGAAACAGCCGATAACAGTGAGGGAAACAGCAGGCAACAGCGAGGGAAACAGCAGGTAACAGTGAGGGAAACAGAAGGTAACAGTGAAGGAAACAGAAGGTAACAGTGAAGGAAACAGCAGGTAACAGTGAGGGAAACAGCAGGCAACAGTGAGGGAAACAGCAGGTAACAGTGAGGGAAACAGAAGGTAACAGTGAAGGAAACAGAAGGTAACAGTGAGGGAAACAGCAGGTAACAGTGAGGGAAACAGAAGGTAACAGTGAAGGAAACAGAAGGTAACAGTGAAGGAAACAGCAGGTAACAGTGAGGGAAACAGAAGGTAACAGTGAAGGAAACAGAAGGTAACAGTGAAGGAAACAGCAGGTAACAGTGAGGGGAACAGCAGGCAACAGCGAGGGAAACAGCAGGTAACAGTGAGGGAAACAGAAGGTAACAGGGAGGGAAACAGCAGGCAACAGCGAGAGTAACAGTAGGTAACAGTTAGGGAATCAGCAAGTAACAGTGCCTCAGTCTTTGAAACCACTGCTAAACACAGTCGTGTTGTGTCCTGTGTACAGTACATACACAGCGCCTACTGGAACGGGACAAGTTCATATCGACTTTGCTTCGAGTGAGATCTGACAATTCAAAATTGCATTCATGAAGAAACTAGAGCAGACAGAACGCGGGGAAGCGCTGCTGCCAATCTCTTAAGAATCTTTCGCCTACATCTTCAAGGAGCGTCGCCCCCGTAGTTTTGTTAGAATATAAAGTAATAATTCTATAAGATTATAGCAGTCACAACACAACTATATTATCAGCTGTATATAACTTATCCACTACATGTTTTGGCCAATGCTGCTGTGGCCATCATCAGGTTGGATACAGGCAAGAAAATACAGCACCACAGGACCAAACGCGGGCCCAGGCCAACCGCACCCCACTGGCATGAACCGACTCAGCGCGTACACTATATTGTCATAAACAGGAAAACACATGTTATTTACATGGTTCTTTACCATCTCCACACACGCCCACCAACTTTGTGTAAACGAGATCTCGTCTCCTTACCTACACCAATACTAATAACTGTTCTGTGATACATCATAGCTTTTCTGATAAACTGTATCCAACCTGATGATGGCCACAGCAGCAATGGTCGAAACATGTAGTTGACATGTTATATACACTTCATAATATAGTTCTGTTATGACTGCTATATCCTTATGGAATTACCTTGTTTTGTCTACAAGTTTTCTTTCCAAAAATATGAAGATTAAGATACACAGAAATATAATTTTGCCTGTTGTTTTGTGTGGGTGTGGAATATATTGAGGGAGACACATATGCTGACGGTGTTGAAGAATAGAGTACAGAAGAAGACATTTAAGCATAAGGGCGACGAGGTAAAGGGACAGTGGAGAAGACTACATAATCAGGAGCTTCATGATCAGTACTCTTCACCTAATATTATTCGGGTGATCAAATCAAGAAGCAGATGGGCAGGGCATGTGGCACGTTTGGGAGACGGGAGAGGTTTTGGTGGGGAGAACTGAGGGAAAAAGACAACTTGCAAGACTTGGGTGTAGATGGGACAATAAAATGGACTGAACTGATCTGGCTCAGAACAGGGGCACGTGGCCGGCTCTTACGGAAGCGGCAACTAACTTCCGGGTTTCTTAAAATAGGGTAATATTTTGACAACCTACAAAACCATTAACTTCTCATTCAATATTCTGCTACAAGGAGTTATTTAACGACGCCGTTTCAGGCATACATTATTGAACATTTTTCCTTCAATTGTTAAGACTGTGACTCAAAAGAGAAAGAAGGGGTTTTCGGTTTAAAAAGGGACCCTTTTTAATATAAACACAGTTCTAATTGTAACGATTCCTAACACCGTAAGCTTTCACGGTGAGTTGTCAGCACCTCGCCTAACCCCCAAGTTGCAGTACCACCCCTTTTCGGTTGTCCGCGATTTTTTTTAAATGAATCTTCAAGAAATGGGATTGGAAGGGATGAACTGAGATTGAGCTGGATCAGGATAGGAACAGGTGGCAGGCTCCTGGGAATGCGGTAATGAACCTTCGGGTTCCATATAATGAGAGGATTTCCTTGACTAGCTGAGGACCGGTTAGCTTCCCAAGAAGAACTGTGCTGCTTGGAGGTAATGGATTAGTTACTTAGTTATCTTCAAACTTCATGTTTGCACCGAGCATCAAAGACAAACACTTTATTATCCAACTAATGCATTAATATACAATTCGTAGGTACAATTAAAACTATAAAATAATTAAATTGCTCCAACATGTTTCGGATCACAGTGGATCAATCATCAGGGAGCCTTATACAGTTCTTGGTTACAGCCAAGCACTGTATAAGGCTTAGTTCTATATTTTTTAAAAGTTGATTTTATTTGCCGTACCTCTGTATCAGGGTTCACTGAATTTGATTATTTATTTTTATTTCCCCAGCAAATCCGACTTCCTCGCGTCCTCAATCGTGATCCCTGGGCAACGCAACTTTAGTTGTAACAGAGAGGAGCGGATGAAGGCGAGTCCTCGGCGCCTCAAAACCGAGACCTCCGGCTAAGGGAGCACACCCCTACAGAAAATGGGCATGTTTGGAGGCCCTGAGGTTAGCTGCCACCAAACTTACTCAGCGAGGGACTGGTTATCCATCCTGAGGACACCCTACTCAACTCATAATCTCCAGGGGAACCACAGGACTGAAGCGTTGGCGCGAGCAGCTGTAACTCTGGAGACGGAACGGATCAAAGTGTCCAATTCTTGATGTATATGATGATGATGATGATGATTTTTATTTCCCGATTTTAAAGGAGTTAATAATTTATGTTAGTTAATGTTTCATTAGTATTAATAACAAGTTATTGGTAGTGAAATTTTACTCGCGTTTAGTGGTTTCTGGTTTTTCGAGAAATGAATTTAATTCATGCATCTTATTTAATTTCTGTTGTTGGTTATATTTAATTTTATTTGATGTTAAGATTAAGGGGGGATTGCCTGCTTATTTTCATTTTATAATCTTTTGTTTGATTTAGTTTTGTGCATTTTATAGAGATTTTCAATTTGATTGTGTTACAATTTTACTTGTTCTTTTGTTTATTTTTTGTAATTTTTTTATTAAAATGTTTATTTATCTTTGGTTGTATAGGGAGCCTTTGGTTGTATTGGGAGCCTTTGGTTGTATTGGGAGCCTTTGGTTGTATTGGGAGCCTTTGGTTGTATTGGGAGCCTTTGGTTGTATAGGGAGCCTTTGGTTG
>Ga0123355_10018857_pt1 | contig 10969 bp, 8 predicted proteins | sample TergutEmb28metaG_3_FD_89872 | JGI IMG/M metagenome (GOLD analysis project Ga0123355, IMG submission 89872) | Embiratermes neotenicus P1 segment gut microbial communities from Petit-Saut dam, French Guiana - Emb289 P1 | ecosystem: Host-associated > Arthropoda: Insects > Digestive system > Gut ...
TCTTACCGGCGGTCCCTTCCCCCCGAACGTGACGTTCCAGGCATTAATTGCTGTTTTGTCACCTAGGAAAGCACCCCCCCCCCCCCCAAATCCATTCACCATCAATTCATTCCGGCAGCGGAGTTGCGGCCACAACCATGGACAAGTGGGCCTATGTACATCCATCCTAGGCGTGTAACGCGCAGTAGTATGATAATGAAACAGTGAATGGGCGCAAATCTTATTAACTATAACCACAAAATCATTTTCACCACGACCGAACAAAGGTACTGTTGATCTAAGCCGCAAAGACACGCTGCGTTCCGATGCTGGAGAGCTACTGCTGAAGTTCCATTCGTGCGGTAAGTAATATCACTCATCCTTTTTCTTCCCTAAGAAGCCGGAGTTCTGCCTGACTCCACACGGCTTGTTCGAAGTTGGCAATGGTTCGTACGGCCTATGTCCCTTCATTCCAGACAGTCCTCTGTTTTCAAGTCGCAACAAGAAAATCGCTAGCTGCACTGTGTCTGCCACTCATTCCTCTCCTTCGATCTCCTCAAACTATCCACTTTGTAGGCAGGAACAAACAAGGATATCCGAGGTCAACACACGGAGCCCACTTTCTAATGCATAATTTCTAGGTCTACATGTCTATAGACACTGCAACTGCTGCTTAGTGTTATTTTCAGGAACGTATCATACAAGTACACATTCTACATACGTTAAATTTGTCGCACATTACGTCAGACAACTGCCAGGTAACAAATTACATTTCATATTATTGGGTACATGTGTTTATGATCCATGCGCACAAAATTTGAAATCCTGGCACCAGCAGTTCATCAAAATATTTACATCAAATCGAAATCTACGGAAAGTTTTTCACACGGCCGCCATGTTATTTTTCTCTCTACAAACATAATACCTGGCTAAAGCTGCCAATGTATTTTCAACGTAAAGCCAAACCCTGAAATAGCGCTACCTTCATTTAGCGCCCTTGTAGGTCCGTGAACAAAAATTCCTTTTTACCCACTATTTCGATTTACCGCCACAAATTGCGGTAACACACAGTGGCGCTGTACCGAGGTTTGCCTTTGTTTAAAAAACAGAAAAAATTATGTCGGTAGTGTCACAACGACGGCAGTGAATTTAAGAACACACACCGGTATCAAACAAATCTACTTCTTCCTTTTCAGCAGTAAAAGTGCGTTCAATACAAATTATCGCTACTATGGAATTCTGAACATACCGTTTGTTACAAGAACAATGAGAAGTGTCAATCCAGAGAGCATCTCAACATCAGCAGGATGACAAACACGTTGGGCAGCACTAAGTAAAAGTGGCTGTAATTCAGACCATCTTCTCTCTTTACCTGCGACTGTAAAGTAGAAGGTCCCCAGAATACTCCCAGTGCTCTGTAACCGCTAGCATTCTTGCATTGTTGCAAACAAGCCAAAAAATCCACAAGTAAAATAAAGTCATACTTGGACAAACTACTGCCACCTAAGTGCAAAGTAAATCAAGAGTATCAACTGCTACAAATGCAGACTAGTGAACACAAATTTAAAAACAGACGAACTTGGAGGGAAACGAAATTCTGCAAGATGCTCGTTTATGATCAAATCTTAAACTCACGGCAGAAATAAAATACCATATTTTTCCAGTTGTAATGCTGAGTCAGATTTTCCGCCAGCCATTTTGTAGTACAGTTCTGAAACACAATACAGTTGATCAAGCACAAGCATGTGGACAAGCTGGCCGCGCTGTTTTGTAACAAAATACCGGTGACCAAAACACTCTTCCCAGGGAAGCATTTTCTTTGTTCGACTTACATTTTCCAAACACTCAGCAGACACTTGTCTTTAGCTCCGGTAACTGACGTTACAGAATTTAAAGACACTTATTGCGCTCACAATTTGGAGATATATACCTAGAACTTGCTTTTGTGACGTAACTGATAGCGTCGGCACTTACTGTGCACATCCCCAACCTTCTGTATATAATTTACATACATAAAAAAACCAAGGCACAATTTTGACATAAAAAACTAGAATCCGTACCAGGTCAATTCAGCATTATCAGAACTTCATATTAGTTTCATTTTAATATTATCCTCCCAACTGCGTATCGCTTTACAAACAGTTGTGTATGATCTGCAACACATGCAACCCTTCAGCAAAACTGAACGTCTTCCGGCACAAGCACTGTTCCACAGGTGTACTTAAAATTGCACACACGCACGCTTACCTAAAAGCGAACATGTACAGGTATAGGGGTGCCGCGTTTATAATGTGAACTGCAGTAAGTAAACAATGGCGTAAACATCACATTCGGCTGCAGGCAAATCAAGACAGGCTGAACTGCTGAGGGCAATGACGGTAACTAATCCACACTCTCTGCATAGCACCCAAAACTTTCATTTATGATACACGGTACTTGAACAGGTCTCTTTTCATTAGATGTTCTAAGTACCATCCAAAGAAAGATTCAGAACTTTTGGCCAACAGCATAAACAGATTTCGTGTATTTATGCCAGCCGGGTTAGGATCTGATGGTCATGCACAATATTTAACCTCCTTTATCTCCTAAACAACAATGTAATACCAAATAAAGCGCATTGCATAAAAAAGGCACATTAGAAGAGATTTGTGACTCATTTAACGGAAATTCCAGTAGCTCAGACTAATCCATATGGCTTCGGATGATCGGATGACGGCCAGTAATGAACGGGAAAGGATGTGGGAGGATGCGGTCGTGATGTAAACAGCAGTACAGTCATGGCATGCGCAGAGAAAAACCACCTAACAACCCTGTCGGTACAGTCGGTCCGACAGTCGAGACTGAAACGGGGCTCAACTCCAAACGCAATTCAGAGACGGAACTACTAGAGGCAGCTGCCTCGGCTCATTGCAACAGCAAATGCACATTACCGTTTTCACAGTTATTTTTAGCAGGAGACCGGGGGACTGCAGAACGGGCGGTGACATCGGTCGCTATGCAACAACGATGTCGTCCGCTCTATGGCTAGTAGTCCCGCGATTAAAAAAAAGCCCCGTATGATACAGGTTATTAATGTACACTCCACGATTATATGTGTGTGGATTCCATGAGCGGGCTCCGCTTTAAGCTAAATATCATATACTTCGTTACACAACAATGCTCTCCCTACTGCGCAGATTGCACAGATATCGTAAGACCATGTCCACGACTGGTAATAGGAAAGTAGTCTACCGCGAATCATTTCAAGATACTACTCCAGGTATGCCCCGGACAGATCGTGAAACCCCCGAAAATGACAGCACTACAAATTCGTAACTTCTGCACTTGGTGGTCAATTACATAAGTAGGGTGGGTTGGAACTAAAGCCAGCCTGAACACGTGGGGGAAAAAAAACTAAAAGCAGTCTCAACACGTGGAGAAGAATGTCTCTTTTACCCACCGGGAACCGATGCCCGATACCATAATCGTCCAGCTCACAGCATACCAAATGACGAATCCCAGTTCCACTAATGATTTATGTCTTCACGTATAACTATTACAACAGTTCTACAAAATTCGGGAACGAATCCCGGTTTCTATTTTTCCCAAAATCCGTTAGGAGAAAGTGGCATAGAGGCATACCAATATGAGTGTGGCGTTGGTATATAAAGAATACTAGAGCCAGTAGGCAAGTTGTTTTTATTAATTCGCATTAATTTTGGTGGCTGAACGTTCATGTTATTCAGAGAAACTCTTCGTTTTGTTTCAAAATACCGTGACCAGTTCAGCTGCGGACGGCTTTTAGAGACAGAGGGTAACAACAGTTAAAGCCCTGACAACATACAAATATTCACCACCCTAAAAACCTCGCTCTCATACTAACTCAAGGGCTACGCCGTTATTCTGGATGTATATACAACATATTCACAGGCAGGTGTTATGTGGTCACGGTACTGTAAAACTGCTTCATCTAATGCATGTGGCTTCATATTGTGCCTGTGGCCTGCCACTCGAATAAACCTTGTCACGTAGCAAACTATGTATAAAGCCTAACAGTTGAATCTACCTGATTCTCCGTCGTGATGATTGGCTTTACCGGTACCTCTCTCTTCTTAGATTTCTTCACCTTCCTTCTCAACCCTGCGCCAATCACTTCGTTTGCAGATAACGCCTGCAACCTCAGTATTGCAACTTTATTTAGCTTCAGAGGTTCACAACATTAAAAACCACTCTTCTGGAACAATGGAAAATTCCTGATCAAAGGAATTATCTTCACAGCACAAAGCACCAAATGCACCAGTTGGCACTACAAGATACACTACACAGACAGATTAATGGGTCGCTATAAATTTCATAACGGGCGCATTGCAGTAGCGGAATCCAGGTCTCGTTCTTTTCAGCATTCACTGCCACCAGCGGATAGGCGAAAAAAAACGTTACGTATTGATTTTTGTGAACGTGGGCTGTTCGAGCAACGGTACATTTGTTCGGCGGGTATGTAATTCCGATTTCACTTCACCTTTACTCCCCTCACTGGTTTAACGTAGACATTAGACTCCATCACGCTGTATATGAAATTAACGACAATGGAAAGAACTGCAGCCATGACACGAGCTCGGTAAACAACTCCGCCCGTATCGTCAACCTCTACGCCACCACGGCCACACTCGCACTGAGGCTGGGCAGCAAGACAGGCTACCGGGCGAACAGTCTGCGAGCCTTGCATAGCACCCGCGCATACGCCGACACTCGCGCCCAGCATCCCGCGACTTCCTAGCTCACTACCTCATTCACTTCCTACCATCCTCGTCCGCTTGTTTCTCCTGCAAATACATGCTCATGTGTATTATTAAACTCGAATAAAAGCGGTAGGATAGCTCGCTCGGCACGAGCAATTTCGGTGAGCCTTCTTATTCTCATTCTAAAAGACAACACATGCAGTTCGTTTTAAGGTCGTCTAATCATCCCATAATACAAGCCGTCAATGTCGTCCGCATCACACTCGGACTTCAGAATGAAGCGGTTACTCTTTTATGAAACTTGGCAGATCATACAATTCGCCATAAACGAATTGCATGTTGGACTACGTTCCATTTCAGTCTCCGGAAACGTAATACTGAGACTCAACAGATCCCGTATACTTATTTCAATGCTGTCTTCGCCTCTCATGCACTAAGGAATGTATTGCACGGCCCGAACTGGCACTGACAATGTTACCTTCAGCATGCCATTCGCTACAATCTTCGTGAGGCTGTGACATTTCGTAAAAAAGGAAACATGAGTATATTGGTAACAAGGATAAACTAAACTCAACCAATCGGGTACACGTTCTCTGCCTTTTAATGCCGCAGAAGAAAGGCACAATTTTTATAATCCACTTCAGGGGGGAAAACTGAACACGAATTGTGAACCTACGCGCGACGCCACCGGAAGTTACGGCCCATTAAACGGTGCCGAACGTTGTGAATTAGTGACTGGCACTCCTGCTTTGTACCAGCAAGACAGCCGCCTCGATTCTTACGCGGCCTGGTGGCCGGCCGTCTTGGCTAGATTTACGTTTTCTCCTCCGTTCCTACTATCAACGTGTCAGATAACGCCTTCAAATAATCCACGGCCATTACATTCAAAATCCAATTTACCATTCGTAATCATCCATGCATTCAGCGCCTTCTAAACAAAGGAATTACGGCAAGCGTCGTTACTTGAACTAAGTAACAATCCTAGTAACTGCAGTTTTCGTAATGGAGGATAGAGTATACGCTATTTGCAGCATTTCCCTTCTTCCTTTCTTGTTGGTGTGTACATTTCCCACTCTGGAGTAGGATATAATGAGTCCTATCTTGCTATCTACATCTCTGCCCTTAATGATGGCGCGAGCTAGATTAACCGGATAATCGACTTAACAGGCAATAATCCAGCAGGCAGTCAAACTACCGAAACGGAGAGGGAAGAGGGTACGGAGATGGCACTGCACAGGCTGTGATGCTTGTTTGCCTTCCTGACTTCTAATTACGGAACGGGGAAGAACATTATTAGTTAGTGAAGACGCCAAAAGCAGGAACTCAGCGACAAGGATAAGAGCTGACTCGGCATTCTGTTATGCTCTGACCCCGACAACCAATCTCAACAAACTATACCGTATCCATTATCAGAATAAAACCTACAAGTGCATATGAAGATTCGTGAATTTATTACACTGGAAGAAAGATGACAGAAGGGAGCTCTTCACAGACAAGTTGGCATTCATATCCTCTATTGTGCACCTTATTCTGAGGAGATAATCCCACACACAAGAAAAACCATTCTTGCCAAACGGTGAACTTCGACATGGCCAAGTCAAACCCCAGGCACACAGTTGTGCAAGTAAGGACATTTACTGTCACAGCATGGCTATAGGTTGAAATTTCTGGCGATATATCTGTCTTCGTATCGAGTCATTAGACCGAAAAATAATTTATCGAGACAAAGTATATACAAGAGAACGAATGCCCACAGAATGCAATGCGCTGGCGCTTTCGGATCCTTGCCCACTTATTCGTCCACGCAGTGTGCACGCTGGCACACTGTCCTATGACGATTTTCTGTGTTAAATTAATCAGTCACATACTAAAAGTTTCGCCCGGTAGAGATATTTTGTGACTACTGAATTACTACGAACATTTCGTACCCAATTCGTATTATGTTTTTATAATAAATCACTCTTACTTATTTACATACTTACTCCATGGAACACTGTCCTTCTTGAGAAGATAACAGGTTTTCAGCTAGTCAAGAAATTCCCCGCATTTTATGGAACCCGAAGGTTCATTACCACATTCCACGTGCCCGCCACCTGTCCCTATCCTGAGCCAGCACGATCCAGTCCACATCCCAACATCCCACTTCCTTACGATCCATCTTAATGTTATCCTCCCATCTAAGCCTGGGTCTCCCAACTGGTCTCCGTCCCTCAGGTTTCCCCAATAAATCACTCTACCGCCTTGAACTAAGGAATGAGCCGTAAATTAAGGAAATGCAGCCAAATGGAATAATTCCCCATTCATTTGCTAGTAACACGGAGGTGATTACTGGAAGTACACACACTCACCATCGCAGTTGGTCTGTGGAATAGTATTTACCCCACTATTTGTTCACTCATAATTTCAATTAGCATTGAACAGAACTACGCACATATATAAGTCATACCATCATACCAAGATGTGAAAAGAAATAATGTCCCAACCAATTCACACTCTATTCACACATTTACTTCTGAACATGCTCTGAGACAAAAAAAGAAACGTTCATGACCTTCTTCAGACTACGATGCCGGTAAACAGATCGTAATGACATGCCAATCGTTGCGTAACTTTTCAGTTTCCGTGTGACTGTAAAACTAACTTTACCTGCTCAGAAAGAGTTAATCAATATTTATCTGAGTAATTAACCAACTTGATGCACAAAATTTTTGTTTTACAATAAGTTTATTTCACGCCTCTACATGTTTCAAGCATCACGTGCTCATCATCAGGAGGTCAAAATTGTATTATACAGCTTCTGGTATCATCACTCCTATAGAACCACCGCCAAAAATAGATATAATCAACAAACCAATTATACCAAACACCATATTATAGCTGATCTCAACTGTAAGAAGGAAGAAAATTAAAATCACCACACAAAACAAAATAAAAGAAACGGAAAGAATAACAAACCGTCAAACCAGTCGATACAAACAATAAAAAGAAACCAAACATATTCACATATCTCAGAGAAATAATTTCAAAAAAAAATCCCTAGAGTAAAAACCAGCCAAAAATGGCATATCATACCTATAGTTGTGATGATACCAGAGGCTGTATAATACAATTTTGACCTCCTGATGATGAGCACGTGGTGCTCGAAACATGTAGAGGCATGAAATAATAAACTTATTGTAAAACAAAAATGCTGCGCATCAAGTAGGTTAATTACTAAGATAAATATACTGAGATTCACGGTCAGCAAAACATAAAAAAGAGTTAATTAAGTACAGCGCAAACAGTATTAAATACTATAACTAAAAGTTTGCAACTTGCCCTTAATTACCACGCACGCAAATCGAATCGTTTTTGCCTGTCTGGCTCTACCGTATTTATTGTCATTATCTCGTAAAGGGCACGATTTTTCGAAAGAAAAAAAAAACACCTAACTGGCATGAAATATGCTTAGATTTCCTCTACAAAATTTATTTGAAACGTTGCTCAACTCATGCATAATTCAGCGAGATACCATAACTTCACGTGCGGACCTGCCCTGGAGCCCACCCATCCTTCTGTACAAGGGACACCGTGTCTCTTTCCTGGGGGTTAAGCGACCGCGTCGTGGCGCTGACCAACCACCTCACCAACTAGCGCCGTGGTTGAAGAAAGGGCGGACCATCATGGCCTGCTCTAAGTTGAACCTCTACTTTTTTACCTTTTCACCATAACTTCATGTAGGTCTTCATGTGAAGTGCCTCTTACTTTAGTCCTTTTTAACCAAACTTGAATTTGCTCGAGAGGCTGACAAAAATTCCCAAGCTACGGAAATCTTATTAGCGGAAGCCGAGTTGTTCCCTACGGGCGGATAGACAGACAGACAGACAGACATATGATGAAGCTGACAGTCTACTGTTAGCAGCTTTGCGAACTCGCCTAGAAAGACTAGACATGTTACTACGTTTCAGAGGAACCACTTGGCTCCATGATTACGACAGATCCGCCTTAATGATGGCATCAGTAGAGCACACCTACCGTAATGGAGTGGGGGCGGGCAACTTGCTTCCTGATCATAACACGTTCCCCACACACAGTGCCACCGTCTCCTCAAATTTGGATCGGTGTTTTTCGTGTGGGGATGGAACCGAAATCTCACCTCACACCCACCGCCATTGCCCACCACACTCGCACGCTTACGGCGCCTCGACAAAAAGCGCCTATACTTATGCCAACAATCAAGCATGCGTAACCGCAGCGTGTTCTTGCTGTTACAGCAGGCATTCTCCGCTTCTGGCTATGATTTGGTGTATTCATGACAAATGTCATTTATTACCGCGAGCTGAGCCTATTTGTACCTTACTTTCGAGAGAGAGAAAAAAAATTGTGCCTTAGGTACCAATCAGTTCATAAACGTACGGCAATTTATATCGCAACAATTACAACTTTTCATATTCACGTTTGTTCCGTAACTGACAGGCGCCAACAAAGATTTCCAACGGACTCCCATGGTACGCAAACCCATTTCGCATAGCCTGCTTCAACACCAGTTCTGTGCCACACAATGCGTGAAAAATGCGCACAAGTCGTAAATTACTTGTCATACTAAAAATGGCCCTGAAACTGCATTATGACTTCCCTGCCACTAAAATTTCAAGCAGCTTTCATCAAAATACAAAAAAGCCTTTATTCAGAAAAAATAATTTTAATTGGCCATGCGGCTATAAATCGTATATATACGGTATATAGGCTACGCATTAAAGATTCACGAAAACAACGAATAATCTAGTATACGATGCAATATTTTCTGATGACATTACATTCTGTTTTGATATCACACAGGAAGCATAAACAATCCCGTTTGTATAACGACTTTTTAATTAACATTTTAAGAGCCCAAATAAATGAGTTCAGAGTAACTATGTGTATAAGACTGTATATGAATTATCTACATCACCATAACATCACAAAAATATATTTTATGTGTTTATTTACGATGAAGTTATTTCTCGTATAATCTTATAATAAGCTGTCTTTTACTGCTACCATTTTATGGGGCTAAGCGATAAAAACGTAATGGCACATCCATTACGTGCCATATAAGTTTCAATGCTCCCGCATCTCGTTGGCTCGCTGGGCTCGTGTTTTACGGCCATGCCAACATACACAACACGCGAGCACGACTATGTGATGTTATCACAATAATGACGGTACGCAGTAACGACCTAAGTGAACCGGCTTCTGTACAGCCACCCTCCCTTACTTCTCTCTTTAAAATCCCACACCCACAACCCTAAACCTCTTGTTGCGGCATTTCCCTGGCACGACGATTCACGCATTCAGTGCTTCATTCTAAACAGACAAAGATTACCGGACACACGTTAAGTCACTGTTTGAAGTAATCAGACTCGTTATTTCGAAAGTCAGAAATCAAAGTACGGGTCTCTCAAGAAGGTACTTAGCTAACACATGTATATATGCTAAAATATTTGTGGTTACATGTTAGCAAAGAATCCACGGATAACTTTAAATACATCAGAAAAATACGATCCGAGAATTCATATCGACTGAGTCCAAGCTTTCCTTAAGGAAAGCGCAGGCTAGATTAACCGGCTAGTGGACTAAACGGGCAATAATGCACAGGCATATTAAAACCTAGAGCCGCTCTGAACGGCAAAGGAAAAAGGGATATCAAGCCTATGTCACAAACAAAATTTCTATTACTCTTTTTCCTGCTAGGAAATAGCATGTAGTTGTTCAACGGTCGGTAGTCATATATTTCAGTTGTTTTTAGGGGTTAAAATTTGGTACATAAATTGTTTCTGTTACTGATCCACGGGGCACATTAAATTCTCCGATACATCAATGAAGTTTACTTCTTGTGTATCACGCACTTCCACGTTTCTGTCATCCGTAAAAGGAAGCAAACATGTCACACCTTGATCACAGAACAGAGAATTCAGAGAACTATGGCAAAGCAGAACGGCTATGCTTTAATGTCCCTAAAACGATACAATTCAAACGACCCAAACACCTTCTCCTCTAACCATTCTCCCAACTGACAAGTCACTCCCTAACCCACTAAATACGGAATTACACTCTAACTGACCTGACTACCCTGTACATAACGTATAAACATAAACATACGAAACATATACCGCTTTAATTAGCATATCAGATGCCGCAGTGTTTTTTTCCTGTTCATTTTTCACTGCCGTTATTTACACCCATATCAATATACATATTACTCATTTCCACTTGTACCATAGTGTAAATATTTATTGAAATTGGTTTCA
>Ga0123355_10018858_pt1 | contig 10969 bp, 7 predicted proteins | sample TergutEmb28metaG_3_FD_89872 | JGI IMG/M metagenome (GOLD analysis project Ga0123355, IMG submission 89872) | Embiratermes neotenicus P1 segment gut microbial communities from Petit-Saut dam, French Guiana - Emb289 P1 | ecosystem: Host-associated > Arthropoda: Insects > Digestive system > Gut ...
ATAAGTTACCTCACAATATTTTACGGTGTAAGGCATATGGAATCCCAAATGCACAAAATAAAACCTGTGAAATATTAAACAGTTCTTAGATCAGCCTGATGATGACTGTCACAAGTCGAAATATGCTGCATTAATGTTATACTTTAAATGTTAGTTGTGTTGACGGAAACGTATTGTAATAAAGTAAATAGTAGACCATCTGAAATTCCAGTACAAAACGCTAAAGAACGAAAGACAAATTCTGAAGAACAGTTTACTTAAAGTAGGTAAATGGCCAGTGAGTAAAAGTGAAATAACCAATAGGAATCTGAAGCAATTAATTTGATACGTAATCTCAATGGACCTTGAAAAGACAAATCATTCTAACGAACAGATGTAATAAACACTAACAACAGAAATATAAGATTAAAATAGCATGTAATAGTACTTACTGTAAGGGAGCATGCTGAGGGTTTAATTAAAATACAAAGAAACCGGTAAATAATCTTGCTATATCATACCCTCATATTTGGACAGTGACAGTAAATGAAGAATTAAAGAAAATCTGCGAAAGAAAAGGAAGAAGTTTTCAAAGGGCTATGTTTTGTATCTTGAAAGCTTAGAAAAAGTTAATGACGGTTTCTTAATAGCGGTACTTTGCTGAGGTAAGTGGTCTGCTTCGCGCTTCTACTGCTGTACTCCGTGATTAAGAAACCTCTACTCCGTGACAAAGAAAATGCTACTCCGTGACAAAGAAAATGCTGCTCCGTGACAAAGAATCCTCTACTCTCAATTGACTAAAGGATCCTAAGATTTCCAAACTTGGTTTGGACGTGAATGCAAAGAACAGAAGCACAGTCGGAAAATTTATATATAGGCTTGTTTTACATAAATATGACTACACAGAGCGATTCGAAAAACTACACAAAGACAACATATTAACATATAATGAGGAGGACAAGATGGATTAACTAACGTACACACCAATGCACTTACTCCCCTTTTTCTTGAAGGAGACATAACAATGGACAAAAGTGTTCCTATACTGAAGAAACTCACGCAGCAAGGTTAGGATTGGCCGTTAACAATAGGTTTGTTTGATATACAGACACTTCCCACGTGTATGTGGGGAGGAAGTGAAAGAAACACAAAGGTATGCGTTCCATTGCTGGAGAAGATGGTCATGAAGATAAACTGAGATAGTGATTGTGAGATGAAGTTCTGATAAAAGCAACTGAAACAATAATGCAATTAACCGCCATATTTGCTGTGACTTACAGAAACCAATGTTGCCGACATGCTAGGAATTTATTCCAGGTGGAAATATCCGACAAGGATACATTTTGATGCCATTTTCGCTCTGCCACAGAAAAACGTAGGCTGCTTAATGTAGCCTTCAGAGATATGAAATTGTATAGACTTGTAGGCGGGTAGCAAGATTTCGAGGGAACGTAATACATACAGCATTATGACAGATTTCAAGACAGTGGCAATATGACCCCCCTCCTCCAGCATGGTTGGTGCCCACATACCACACTCGACGGTGTCATGACCTAAAACACCTCAACATTAAATTTCACAGCACTAAAAACCGTAATTCATAGATATTACGGCGAAGTTTTTTCCCATGTGAATAAGATCTTCACGAGGACCTGAGTGCCCGCTTGTCCTAAACACAATTTATTAAAGTTCGTTAGCATCTACTGCGAAATAAACAAACAGGAAGCTATAACTTACTGATCTTTAGCACCAAGCTTCTGTGCTGCAAGCAATGCAGGGTCGATGAACACATACCTGAAAAAATTAAAAGAGAAAATATGTAGGCTAATATAAACGTGAAATATTAAACACAATTCGCTTGTACCTGCTCTACTAACATCCTGCTGCAATTCTGTTACATTGCCAGGCAGGTATATTATCCTAGAGCACATATGTATTACTGAAACTATTTATTTTTTTTAATTTAGAATTGATTGCATTTTTCTTCTACTAATGCACAGCCCCATTTACCACTCAAAGATTTATTTACAAGGACCTCATGTACAAATGAATGTACCTTGTAGAGTCGTAGCAACCAAACCTTATTTCTAGTGATCATAATTAAGCAATGCTTCTTGTGCGCAACATTGCGTCATTATGAAAACAACACATGAAGTTAGCCTAATGTTAATATTTCCAAGCATCTCACATAATAACTTAACAAGCATAAAATCTTATTTTATACGGAATTATAACTTGCTTCATACAGCATGAAGAAGTTTTAAACAAAAGCTGGCAGAGGATAATGATTTTAAAAGCCAATGCATTTCTATGTATTTACTTGTATGGAAAATTGAACGATGTACTATTGTTATGTAGTTTTTAATGGAGATTGGTAAAATGGGTAGAATGTGTAACGAAATATGTGCAGATGATTTCGAAATACTGTCTCGGCTTGAATCAAGGAAAAAGTAAAAGGAAGACCATAAAAATGATAGCAGGTCGTTGGATCTAAGCAATATCACAATCCAAATCACAGCCCCAACATTGGTTACAAACAAAGAAGACGGTGACAGTTTTCTAAAGCACGGTGTGCAGTGTTTCCCATACTTTTTGCTCGCGGCTCCCTTTTGGCTTCGAAAAATTACCGCTGATCCTCGCGTCCTTGCTCAAGTAAATATGGAGTGTCCGGATTGCAGGTAGCCAGAATTAAGTATTTATATCTTAGAACTGATTTTCTTGCTATCATTCGGTGCAGAATCTTTTATCTTCTAGGTTGCTATCTAAAAATTTAAAGATCAAGATATATAGAACTATAATTTTGCCTGTTGTTTTGTATGGGTGTGAAACTTGGTCGTTGACACTGCGGGAGGAAAGGAAGCTGAAGGTGTTTGAGAACAGGGTGTTGAGGAAAATATTTAGACCTAGGAGGGACGAGGTAACGGGGGAATGGAGGAGATTGCATAACGAGGAGCTAAATGATTTGTACCCCTCACCCAATATTGTGTGGGTGACAAAATCGAGAAGAATGAGATGGGCTGGGCATGTGGCGCGTATGGGTGAGGAGAAGGGGTGTACAGGGTCTTGGCGGGGAAACCGGAGTGAAGGAGACCACTGGGGAGACCTAGGCGTAGATGGGCAGATATTAGGATGTATCTCCAGGAAGTGGGATGTGTGTATATGGACTGGATTTGGCTGGCCCAGGATAGAGACAGGTGGCGGACGCTTGTGAGTGCGGTAATGAACCTTCGGGTTCCGTGAAATGTGGGGAATTTATTGACTAGCTGCAGACCAGTTAGCTTCTCAAGAAGGACTCTGCACCATGGAGTAAGTAAGAACTGATTTTAGGTACGTACCAATGTATACCAGCAGCATAGGTAGCAATAGACTGTTTGATTTGACCTTAATTAAACTGCCACTCGTTAAGTGAGTAGAGGTGAAGGTAAAGTTAAAGTTCCCCTTGAACAGGCCACGAAGGCCCAGAAGGTTACTAGAGTTATAAATCTACTCTTTCTTTAACCTCGGTGCTAGAAGGGGGTGGGTGTTCAAGGCCACGCCCCGGCCGCTTTACCACCTGGAAAGACCCGGTACCCATTTTATAGGAGACTGAATGTGCACCAGAGCCAGTCTGAACGGGTAAGAAAAATCTCGCCCCCCACCGGGATTCGATCACCGGAACCGTCCAGCCCGTAGCGACTTGCTATACCGACTGAGCTATCGCGGCCCATCGACCGCATGAGTACAAGGGTTTCTTAATTCGACATTAAAAACATATCGCAAATTCAAGAATTTCAGCAATTGTTTTGTAACAAAACGTTATTCGTTTAATTAAGAGAATAGGCAAATTTCGATGTAGCCATTAAAGGAATACATCCACGGATTCCCTAGGATTTTGTCGCGGAAAATTTGCGATCCGCGGAACATAACTTGAGAGACACTAATGTACTGAATTTCTGGGGTAATTCCTAGAGTTAGGCAGCAGGCCGTTCATCTATATCAACTCCGATGTACCGTACCATACATCAACACCCTACCGTAAGACACCATATAATGATGCAATCTAAAAGTCACTAAATAAAATAAGAATTAAAATAACTGAGTGATAACTGATGTGGCAATTAGCCATACAAAAATCGTTTGTTTTTTTAAGCATTATTAAATAAATCAAAACAATGTATGGTATATCTGAAACCTAGGAGGGACGAGGTAACGGGGGAATGGAGTAGATTGTATAAAGAGGAGCTAAATGACTTGTACTCCTCACCCAATATTGTGCGGGTCATAAAATCGAGAAGAATGAGATGGCCTGGGCATGTGGCGCGTATGGGTGAGGAGAGGGGGGCGTATAGGTTCTTGGTGGGGAAACCGGAGGGAAGGAGACCACTGGGAAGACCTAGGCGTAGATGGGTAGATAATATTAGAACGGATCTCCAGGAGGTGGGATGTGGGTATATGGACTGGATTGGGCTGGCCCAGGATAGAGACAGGTGGCGGACGCTTATGAGTGCGGTAATGAACCTTCTGGTTCCGTGAAATGCGAGGAATTTCTTGACTAGCTGCAAACCAGTTAGTTTTCAAGGAGGACTCTGCACCATGGAGTAAGTAAGTAAGTAAGTAATTAAGTATGGTATCTGAAGAGACACAAACCTAGTTCCTTTTATTGAAGTTTTGTTACGAAAAAAAAAATCAGGTGATTAAATGGCAAAGTCGTTCAAAGGAGCAGCAGAAGAAAATTCAGTTCCTTTAATTAATTTTTCATAATGAGCGGTGAAATTAAAAAAAATCTGTGTTCAAAGTATGACCCCACACGATGTGTTTCGTGCAACATACTTTTCCACAGAAAAAGAATTCTAAATTGCAAGTGACAAGAGCACGTGTCTCTGTTGTGTTCAATAAAACAACGTTATTCTTGGCAAGTCTTTAGCCTCGAACAAAATAACATTTCAAAGACCAAATTGTTGTCGCAACGACAGGAAAAATAATGAGTGAAATTATCAAGTTCAGAAATGGTACTTGCCTTTCTTCATATTCTACAATTTCATCTCACTGCCTTCTTTGATTCCATTCCAGTGAACAAGAGATTCTAAGGTTTCTCAGAGTATCAGGTTTCGACACAGGTCGTCAGTTCTGTAGGGACGTGTTTGGTATGTATTGCGGACCAGTAACAATATTTGGTGTCGTGTTTGATGGAAAGTGATTCGAGGTATAAACACAAAAACATGTGATTTGACAATCTATGATGGTTTTTTGTCATAACACAAAAAACGACTAGGATATTTCTCCATTACGTGGAAAAAAATGCAGGATATCAATAGCAGCTTGCTGCAAAATTGTTTTTATGTTTATGTTTGGTTTTAGTCATAGTTCCGACGGACACAAATCGATATTTCCAACACATTGCATCCTTAATTAAATAAAATTATTTTTTTCCCCAGATTCATAATTTAATAGCGGGAACTTCCAGTTACAGCAGCATCCTGCGACATCTTTCCTGGATTGAAGGTACAATGAGTGTTAGAGACGAACACCAACTGAATGAAAAATTAAATGTTTGGACACAAATAGACCTCTTGAAATATTTGGTCAATTTTTAGGGCGACTGAAACGAAGAGATGGCCGTATGACCTTGCTCGAAAGTTAATGTTGCAGGCCTTGACCTCCGGCACATTATTTGTGATGTAAACAGAACACAGACGCAGTGATTCTGATTTGCAGTCGATACGTTCGAAGTGACCTGTGTCCACCCAAATAAAGACAGTACAGAATCCGTAAGTACGAATTAAGAATTAATCAAGCTTTTCATTACTTTCTACTTTACAACGCTATTAATCATAGTTTTATTACCCACGTTTGATATTACTGTTTGTAGATGTTTTTGTATAATGTATGTCAACACGAAACAAGGTAAGCTTATACTTTCCATGACGTTTTAGGATTCGTGACTGGGATACAGTTTCATAGGCTGCACATGGGGTGTTACGTAATCTGCAAGGTAAAGTGTGAGTCTACTGTAGATTCCCATAGGTATTGACTTACACTCCCAGTAGCCGCGCGGTCTAAGGCGTAGGTCTACGGCCACTCGCCTGCTGCGATAGTGGGTTCGAATCCAACCGGGGGCATTGATGCTTGTCTGTCGTGAGTGTTGTGTGTTGTCAGGTAAAGGTCTCTGCGACGATCTGATCACTCGCCCAGAGGAGTCCTACCGACTGTGATGCGTCGCTGTGTGTGATCTAGAAACGTCTAGAATGAGGGGGCCATGGCCCGCGTTGGGCCGCAGCGCCACAGGGGGGGAAAAATTGACTTACACTACCAAAACCAACACCACCACCACCACCAACACCAACACGACCAACACCAATAACAACAACAACAACAACAACAACGACACTCCACATTTATCCGTCAGCTGTCATTTATTGTAATAATTAATATCTATCCTATAATTTAATCATTCTGCTTCGAAAATTAGGACTATCCTGTACATAAAAAGTTTGACAGAGAAAATTTTCTGAAGAAAGGTGCTTTAATGCTGCATTAAATTACTTAATACATAGGCGTAGCGGCAACAGGTTCAACAGAGTAATCCCGTGCTTAATCCTCGGCCAGGACATAAGCTACCCAAAGCAAAGGCATACGTGGTTTTTCTCAGCCCCTGCTTTGGGTCACGGCCGCTTATTTCTTGACCCTCTATAATTCAGGGAGCATCGTAGAGTTCAGAGTCATAATTGTCTTTACTGATGCCGTTTGTAAATAAAAGACAAAAGAGAAGGGGAAGGAAAGCGGAAAGAATTAGACAGGTCATGTAGTACGCGTAGTAAAAATAAAGAAGACAAACGTACAATTATTGTGACTCAGTACTGGTGGCCCATAAGTGTGGAGAATTTATCGATAGTAATTCAGTAGCCCTAGTTATTCAAGACGATATCTTTGCACTGACTTAAGGACAAATTTTATTAGTACATTTGTCGTTGAGTGTATTTTCAAAACGTAGTTTTCTTTCGAATTACTGTCGTATTGTCCCGGTAGGAATGCAACGAATTATCCTACATCCTTCCAGCAGTTACAATCAGTTTTACCCTTTTTTTTCCTACATTGCTACACCTGTTCGTGTTCACGGAAACACAACAAAATTATATATGACTGCAAGTTCAGAATCTGACGTATCTGGGTCGCCTCTGTAACAGCCGAAATCTCAGAGGTAGAAGGCTAAGTGGAAGAGTGAAACAAGAAAATTGTTCCAATTAAGTCTGATCAAAATATTTTATTAACCGCTGTTTGAGTGGAATTGAGACGGCAGAAATTCCCGTCGAATAAATAAGGAAATTTTTATCTGATATTCATGTTCAGATGTCAGAAAAACCAAAAATATTTAAAATAAATAGACTCTGGCAAATAGAGCTATTTTTAACATATGAAGGGATACGTAATGAAATAATATTATCCGTCAATGCACAAATTTAATGTAGCAATTGTAGATTGCAGCTACATGTTTCGGCTACTTCACCGTAACCATCATCAGGCTTTATACCAAAAGAGTAAAGAGTAAATTATTTTATTATATTTACTGGAAGAGATCTCGGCTTTAGAAAGATTTTTACTTGTGGAGGTTTATATTTGTTACTCGCTGAAAAGGCATTTCAGACATAAAATGAATTTCAGAAACATGCCGAGGATGTTCAACCTTAAAATTATACGAACAGTTCTTAGCGAAACAAAATTCTTGATTTAAAAGGAAGAAAAATTTTTGACCTAGACTTAAAAAACCACGTGACCTGTCATCTGTAAATGAATTGACAACAGATTTAAGACTCATATTTCTTACGTCTTTAAACACGAAAATTAGTTTCATGCTAAATAAGTTATTTAACGAGGCTGTCAACTGCCAATATTTTATAGCATCGATGATAGACACATAAAGAAATATGGAGCATTAGTGGAAAAATGTTAACAGGGGAAACCCCCCAAGTAGTCGAACAACGTCACAATTTTCTTTGTCTACCAGACACCCCAAATGGAACAGACGAGTAGTGAACCCGGTCCTTCGCCAAAGCAGGTCAGCAATGAAACACCTGAGCCTTAAAAAGACCTGAAAAGTATCTTTTAAAATGTGACATTGTGTAATTTGGTAGAATGTTACCAACAGTTCTGGGAACACTGCCGCCTCTTCTTGCAGGATACAAATGTGTTAATGTCACTTAATATCTCTGCCAAGCTCAACTGACAGAATGCGTTTGTTCCATGCTAGGCTCGCATATGCCTGGACATAACCACTTCTCCAACCAAGCCCAACAATTATTTCACCTTTTTCACGCCGTGAATAAAATTCGTGCCTTCCCCTTATTTCCCCCTCCTCTTCAATCTTTTTGAACAACCTAGAGGTTGTTCAACCCGCGAATATGCGTATAAATCTTTCTCACTCACACACACACACACACACAAACTCACGCTCACGCATGTTGGAGATCACGAGTCTATATCGGTAACTAGCCTCGTGTGAAGAAGGGCATTAGAGCAAAGTAAGCCTCATTCTTATGTTGTCAATAATACTTGCTAACTCCATGGTGCAGAGTCCTTCTTGAGAAGCTAACTGGTTTGCAGCTAGTCAATAAATTCCCCACATTTCACGGAACCCGAAGGTTCATTACCGCACTCATAAGCGTCCGCCACCTGTCTCTATCCTGGGCCAGCCCAATTCAGTCCATATACCCACATCCCACCTCCTGCAGATCCATCCTAATATTATCCACCCATCTACGCCTAGGTCTCCACAGTGGTTTCCTTCCCTCCGGTTTCCCCACCAAGACCCTATACACCCCCCACCTCCTCACCCATTCGCGCCACATGCCCAGCCCATCTCATTCCTATTACCAATAATAAAATAAATGAATACGTAAACTTGAAACCTTGGTTAACCAGAAACATAAAGGCTTGGAAATGTTGGCTATTCTTAGATTTATTGGAGTGCAAGTGATATCAAGATGACCCTAAATTTGCCGTCATTACCGCAAGATTTTTCTGCAGCCATTTTAGAATTTTGGCGACGCAGTATCCAACAGTCTGTTTTATACCGTTTATCAGTTCGTTTTGTATCCAGTAAATCTCGCACTCAAAACGTGACACTGGCTGAGCTGTGTGACTCTAGTTCTCATATCTTCACATATAGGACCTCAAAATGGTTCATGACTGCTTACTTCTAGAACCTTCTTAACCTTTCGGCGCCGGAATTATTTTTTTTTTTTAATTTTAGCACATTCTGTATATAAAATGTGAATAAAACAGGAACCAAATGTGTTAGAATTATTAAAACAAACTGCATTTTGAAGGCGAAAAAAGGACGGCATTTACCATGTTTAAAATATTCAGTACCTGTATTTGTTGAATAAATATATACAATGCAACGTTTAGAGGTTAGAGGTGCGGTACGACCACTATAGTCGTCGTTAGGCGTCAAAGGGTTAATATACTGTCTTAAACGTACTCAAATGTAACACAAAACTGACTTCACTAATTGCACAACGTGGTGACTTACGGTTAAATAGGATCAGTCTCCGAGCACTAACTAACACCTACACAGATATTCTGATGTGGCAAATAAGCACTGAGAATGTCAGCTGAGGATTTTACTCATGAATTTCCACGTGCAAAGAGCGTCATTAGATTTATGACGAGTCGTTTTTAAGCGCTTACTCAAAATTAGGAAAAGCGACTATTTGCTTCTTCATTTTCTGTCCGTCTGTCCTTACGTCAGGAACAACTCGACACCTATTGGAAGGATTTCCATGAAAATTGATATTAGAGTATCTTTCGAAAATATGTCGGGAAATTTCAAGTTCCCTTAAAATCAGACAAGAAAAAAGGGGAACTTCACATAAAGACCGATATACATTTTTAATCGTATCTCGCTATGTTCTTCTTAGAATTAAAAATATTTCACACAAATTTGAAGAGATAATTAAAACACACATTTTATGGTCGAAAACATCTTTTACAAAATGGTGCCATTTATGAGATAACGTGAAAAAAAATATTTTATTGCATGACAGACCACAGATGGCAATATGGCGCATGTGTATTGCATGCTGGATACCTAAGGCTATAAACAAACACCTAGAATAAATAATACTCTTTTTTTTCCCCCTGCAACCATTGTTTCACGAAAGCGCTTCAGTGTTACCTTTAAATACATTACTGTCTTGTTCTAGTTTAAGGCAGTGACAATTTTACCCGTAAAAATTGCCTGCTCCATGCGTAAGATCATTTCAAACAGAATTAGAGAAGCTTAATAAAGAAAGGACGTAAGAATTAGGTATACAGCAGCGCCAACGGTTACAAAACATAGTAGCTAGCGGCTGTGTTACGTAAACAGAGGTGAAGTGTCACATAACGGTTGGCCGCATTAACTGATGCTGCCAAAGTTTCCATTATGTCAAGCTGCTTCGCCTGCTGCCCCTAGATTACTTTGTTCGATCTGTCGATACCATGACTGCCACAGCCCGTAAGTTTTTGTTTCATCATAGATGACAGTTCGGGAAGAATATTGCAATATCCATCAATTACATAAGCCTTCGTGACTTCACAGGCATTTTTAATATACAGGGTATACACGAAAGAATGGTGCAGTTTCAAAAGTTAACAAGAAGTTTATTTCTCACCTTACACTGGCACAACGTACACCGTCAGCAGCGACAAGTGTCCAAGTTTCTCATGCGCTACCAGCAGTTCGCTTCTAATGCTTAATGCGGGGCCGAGTGGCCAGTTTCCAAGATGGCGTCACAGCAGGACACGGCTTTCTGTGTGCTCCGTTTTGAGGTGTCCAGATCTGTGATTACAGTTCCAGATACTTAGAAAAGACGCACCTGCAGGTACATCTATTCTAAACCGTGCATGAAACTCACGCTGCACTGTAATCACAGATCTGGACGCCTCAAAACGGAGCACACAGAAAGCCTTTTCCTGCTGTGACGCCATCTTGGAAACTGGCCCCGCGGCCCCGCAGTAAGCATGAGAAACG
>Ga0123355_10018859_pt1 | contig 10969 bp, 5 predicted proteins | sample TergutEmb28metaG_3_FD_89872 | JGI IMG/M metagenome (GOLD analysis project Ga0123355, IMG submission 89872) | Embiratermes neotenicus P1 segment gut microbial communities from Petit-Saut dam, French Guiana - Emb289 P1 | ecosystem: Host-associated > Arthropoda: Insects > Digestive system > Gut ...
ACTACATCCTCCTATATCACCACTCACATCATCGGGACAACGTAACCGCGCCTCATGGGCGTCCCGACCTCAGAAGTCGGTTACACTTCTGCCATGCCTAGGAGGGAAGACCACGAAGTCCGTAAAGGACATGTGGGGGCGTTGGGGGAAAAAAATTACTATTTCAGGCCTTAAGTACATTTCGGAAATACGTCGCAAAATGCTGTGAGAAAAGGATTTATTAAATATTAAAAGGGTCCATAGTACGGTTTATATTGCTATTTGTTACACAGAATTTGCACAAAATTGATTATTCTTGACGAACCAGCCGATAAAGTTAAGAGCAGCACAATACTGATTAGTGTGAATGAACAAAATCCTTGTAATGTGTTACTTTTTGGGTAATTCCCCGGCGTCTGAGTTCTAATAGCCGAAGTTTCGGAACTCACTGTCGGTTCCATCTTCATAGGCAGGTGAAGGTGAAGGTGCCTATGAAGATGGAACCGACAGTGAGTTACGAAACGTCGGCAATTAGAACTCAGACGCCGGGGAATTACCCAAAAAGGAACACATTACATTTAGAACACGGCGAAAGCTTGAAAACAAGAAACAAAATCCTTGTTCAGCGCCTTTGTAATGCGTCCAAACATTTGCTTACTTGTTCTCTTTGTCACATTTAGACTGCGACAGTGTATAAACCTGTAGCTAATTATACCGTGGTGTAAACCAAACATACGCGTTTGTGCATGAAACAGCAGTGTTTATGTTACCTCATGGTGTGCCAAGTCAAATGTTATTCATAAGTTGCGGGTTAGTGCATGTAACATTTTATTTATTATCTCCATTCTACATACGCGTATGTACAGATGTGCGGCGCTTAACGACGGGATACCTTCTGAGAAACGTGTCATTAGGCGAATTCGTTGTTGGTGGAACGTACTCACACAAACCTAGACAGTACAGTATAGCCCACTACAAACGTAGGCTATTTGGTATAGCCTATTGTTCTTAGGCTACAAACCTGTACAGCATGTTACTGTATTGAATACTGTAGGCAACTGTAATACAATGGTAAATATTATAATATTTTATTTTAATATTACAATACTAGGGACCACCGTCGTATATGCGGTCGGTCTTTAAGCGAAACGTCGTTATGCGACGCATATCTGTACAGCTTTCCTTGCTGTGTGTTAGACAAACGTTTAGGCCTTTTGTGGCGGTGGAGTAGACTTCTTGTCGTCTGTTGTCTGTTGTCTGTTAGGAGAAGAGGAGTAAACCTTTCGGCACATTATTGAGCCACATTTCCAAACCATGTGTTAGGCATTACCCATCGTGGAATAATACAACAGTTCATGCGACCTTGGCGTTGAGCAATAGATGATAAAGAGAAACATTCATACAGCTTACGAAATGCATGCATAGCGCTGCAGTTATGGCCGTCTCGCCACGCAAATCATTCTAACACACATAACACATAACACACATAACACACTCGTTTTCCGGCGCGGCTAATTTTCTTCGACTGGTTAATACTACAGATAAGGCATTACCGTTCTTACACACAACAGTAAAAATTAGCAATTAATGATCGACACTTTTTATTTTAGAGCGCAATGTATAATTACTTTTAACCTTTAAAATTTAGCGGTTTCTCTACGTACCACCAGGTTAAACATCCAGATTTATATATGGTGTTCGTTTTGCGGCGAGTGTTTTGTACGGATCTCAGAGCAGACAGCGACCTATCTCTTATTCATCATAAAAGGATTGGTTTTTATAACCGTGGTGGAAAGTGTTTACAGCGCGGCATGGACTGATTCCTTATATAAAGCAGATTACGTTTAGTCGTTTTCTGTGGTTGAATGTTTAGAAATCAGTTTAAATTCAACATGTCGCTCACATAAATTAATGGAATATACAGGATGGGCCACGAAAAATTAGCCTGGGTCAGTCGCATAGCGTAAATACAGAAATCAATACAGTAACCAAATGCTGAAAGGGTATACCATAATAGAAGATGCTGAAAGTGGCTGCCTCCTGCATCAATACACAGCTGCTCACGTCTAACCATGTTGAGGTATACCCGATGTAACATAGTGATTTTGATGGCTGCAACTGCGTGGCTGATGTTGTCCTTAAGTTCCTGTATCGTTTGAGTCCCCAGGGAAAATTTCTCCCCCCACCAAGGGGGGGGGGGGCGAGAAATGGGGGGGGGAGAAATTTTCCCTGGGGACTCAAACGATACAGGAACTGAAGGACAACATTAGCCACGCAGTTGCAGCCATCAAAATCATTATGTTACATCGGGTATACCTCAACATGGTGACAGCACGACTGTTGACTAGTTGCTCAAACACTCTGCGCAATATACATACTGACGCCAGACAGAATATCACAAAGACACGTGCAAAACGGAAGGCGGGTTACTTTTTCGTGGCCCATTTTGTATATCTGACCCACTCGCTATAGTGTGAAGTGCTGATAATATAAGAATGATAAAGAGATTTACACAATAGAAGCTTCACATTCTGCGCTTTTACCTAGCATAGTTGGTTAATTCCATCAAAGAAGATGGTATTCGAATGGAATAACACAACATGTAGACTTGTAGATTGTTTTAGTGGAGGAAAGAGATAGATAAAAATGTAGATGGAAGAATAGGCCCAGCTCTAAAGCAACCTTAGAACGATTTGATTTGAACACGTCAAGTGCATTCGCATTATATAAAAGTGATCACGTAGTTGAGTGTTATGTCAATGAACATTGGCTTTCTATTTCCATAAAAGTAAATTTCTTGACCAGCTCAGCAACTGTTTGTGACATTCAGCCAATTGGTGCTGGCGAGCAGGAGAGTAATGCAGACAGAATCATTTTTATCAACTGAACTTTATACCGTACTGTGTATTAATTAAGGAGCGTATTTATCTGCACACGAAGTTTCTTGGAGTTGGTAGTTTCATCTTTAACTGAAGGGTTGTTCTTAAACTGACATATATGTAATATGCGTATTTTCCATAATTGTACAATTCCGCCAATTAATTCTGTCATTTTAAAAGATGGATGCACAGTAAAATGATAAGGTACTGGCTAGCCAGGATTTTGTGTCGCCAGGCACACCTTAATTTCTTTCATATCTGTAGTATCCAGAAGGACTCTGCAACCCACTAGCCCATTTACACATAGGAATGAGATCTTTCCATTTTGGGAGTAAAGCCTGCCGGAGACTGAAGCTGATCATTCCTAATGGTGCTACTAATAGTGCGAAGGTCAGAAAGCGTCGGCGATGCTCAAGATTTCTGATCACTGCCAACAAAATTACAGGAATGTTGCTGGTTCCTAACGGAGAGGATATCGGCCGGGCCCTGGGTGATTACTATCCATCATTGGAGCACCCACCCAACGGCACAGACACACCCAGCAACCGGACGGAAGACGGCAACTCCACGCTGGAACCGGATGCGAACTACCCACACCCCTGGAGCGTCTTCTTCACGGTTTTGGGCACCGTGCTCCTAGACTTCGACGCCGATGCCTGTCAGAGCCCATCCAGGGCGTACCTCTTAGACGTCACCGTCCCCGGTATGAGAAACTCTGCACCTCTCGACAAGCTCAGGCCACATCACACAAAACTGTATAAATATCCCTTGACTTACATGCCATCAGCTTACATGGTCTTTACGTTGAAGCGATTACGTTATTTTCCCATTTAAGATTTTATTGTGGCATGAGGTTAATAAAAATGGTGTCGTCTAATTGTGGATTCACAAGTAACTGAAGAAAAAACCTTGATATTAGTTAAACTTTTTGTTTTCAATTAAAATTAAAGGCAATATATGAAAAGAATATTTTTTAAAAATCTTCCAGCTTATTCACAGGGCAAGTTCAGTCTCTCACGATAGTGCCACTTACGTTCCGTATTTCCTTGTCACAGATGATCATGTCCGCGGCCTGAGTACTTTCACAATAATGGCGGGCATGGGAGGTAGCCTGGGGTATGCGTTGGGGGCCATCAACTGGGACGTCACCGTTTTGGGTAAGCTAAATATAAAGGACATTCATACGTACCGAAATTGACTGAAGAATTTGAATTAAAAAGCATAGAATAGACTTCAGAATTCCACTAATTTGTTGTTTTTATGAATGAGAATCTGTCTTGAAAGTTACTTAGTCAGTTAACAATTTACTCGAATTTTACGTGTGCTAGAGTTCCTTTAATGTTCTCCCAAACAATAAATAAGCACGTACTCGCTGTATAACAATTTTCTCTTCAGCATCTGAAGAACGTCAGAATATCTGGTCAGCATTTCAGGTATTACTTCGAAATATACTTTAATTATCTCGATTAATGTTGTCTTCAAGGACTTAAAATGGAGGGACGAATATTTAACAAAATTCTGACCGATGATTTGTCCAGAAAAATCGGTAAGGAATCACTACTACACACTGCGTATGTCCGAGATGAGTGCAGTTATCTTCACAGATAATCTGAAGCTCAAGAGCACTAAGCCCACATACTTATGGCACAGATATGTGTATTGCTGTTGTGTAACATCCCAGTACTGAATATTCTGATCAGAGGTGGTACTGGCTTCCAGACCCGTTAAAAAAGCTAAGACTCTTTTTTAATTTTTCCTATGTATACACCACCAAGGGAGAAGCTCCATATTAAACAAGCCAAAACTCTTTATCCAAAAGTAATCTAGGTTTAAATGGAGTAAGTAGGGCCAAAAAAGTTTAGGCATTACAACTGGGCTCCGGACCGTGTTTAAGAATTTATGGAACACGAAGAAGGAAGTGTCAGTCACTCAACAGCTAAATCTGGTATAATCTTACTATGTCCAAGTAAATTTTAGGATTACCCACATCTCTCAAAGCTACATTTCCTCTACGACTCGACAGTCACTAACGGGCCAGAGCCTTGTCGTCTTCTTCACTCATTTTTCAGACACACCACACTCGGCACAAGTCCTCTGGACGAGCGATCAGCCCGGCGGAGAGATATCTACCTGACTATACACAACACTCACAAGAAACAAACATCCGTGTTCTCGGCGGGATTCGAAACCGCAATCCCAGCAAGCGAGCGGCCTCAGACCCACGTCTTAGACCGCGCGGCCACTGGAATCGGCCTCAAAGCTACATAAGTTATGAAATGTGTAGTACTCTTAAATAACATAGGAGTCAATCACTTCTTACTTATCCTGCCTTCTTCCAATATAAGAACAACTGCATAGCTGGCCTCGTGGCTTCAATGACGTGGAGTCCTAAAAATACACGGAGATTGATATTAATCTTAATCTGCATTAGACTGAACAAACAGACTAAGAAGGAAGGATCTCTTTAGAATAATCGAAGGGGAAAGAGCCTCGTGAAACGAATCTTATGACTATAAATATGTTAATCAGCTCCCGCTTGTTTTGATTGAATGGACTCTCTTCAAAAACATCCCAGCAGAAGTTAAAAAGTTAAAGTTGTCCATCTCCATGCCATGCAGACATACAGAGAGATTATAAGTATATATTCATTCATTCTTAAACTCAACACTAGATGGACGTGTCAACGACAAGCTCCAGCCGTCCTACACACCGGAAATAAACGGAATTCCCATTTATCAGGAGGCTGTTTGGTCCTCAGAACAAGTCTGGACGTTGTGCTGAAGAGGAGAACATTTGCTTCTGACGGGATTCAAACCCCGGATCCTCTAGCCCGTAGCTGTGACCGTAAACCCGATTAGGATGTCTTGACTTCCAATAGAAATGAAAAGAACCGAGTGCAAAGATTCTTCATTTTAAAAATCAACCATGAAATTGTAATTAGGAAATAAATCCCTGTTTACTGTCACAAACACATTTTGAAAAAAGAGTACTTTGTTAGGACAAAATGTGGATCTATTAGATGCAAGAGAGGATAGCATTTAAACTGCCCGGATTCGGTCAGATTTAGAGGTTTTATGATTAAAGTTACGAAAGTACGTATTCCATAATAGCAAGATTTTTCTTGATCGGGAGACAAAACTTGACCGTTGAAGCAAAGCCCTGTACCAAGCATTTCGTTATTCGTAGAATGTTACATGACGATAGGAACAGTATATTTGTGTATGAGCTATATACAAATTATGTGGAAGCCCAATGGTATCACGAGAACTTGCACGGATGCAGGAGTTTTTCCGCTTGTTATGATTTTTCTTTGACACAGGAGCGATTCTTGGAGGTCACGTGAGAGCCGTGTTCACGTTGATCACCTTCATCTTTACCATTTGCGTTGCTCTTACTGTGACAAGCTTCAAGGAGATACCGCTACACCTTCTGGAGAGTCAAGATCAGGTACGTGGGGATCTCCAGAAGAGACGTTTTGACAAGAGTTAATGCGGTAGTGACAGGAACTGATAGATGAACATCTCCAGAAAAATGCATCAGAAATAATACCAGGTTTTGATAGTTGGTTACGGCCTGAAGAAGAGTATCAGCTGTTAATACAAATGTGACAGTAACAGGCAGGTGAAAATAAACAGAAAAAAGCGCCAGCTCTTATTGAAGTAGTAAAAAATTTGGTTGTTAGGTATGTTCTGTAAAGATTACCAGACATTAATACTATAGTGCCATGAGCAGGTAGGTGAAAATACCTAGAAAAACCTGTCGGGTGTTGATGACGTAGTGATATGTGTTAATAAGAGGCTATGTCCCGAAGAGACAATCAGTTGTTAAGACAATACTGACAAGAACAGGTAAATAGACATCTGCAGATAAGAGTGACAGCCGTTGACGAAACAGTGACAGTAGAATGTAAGTACTTTCCTCCAGATAAAAGCATCACTTGTTAAGGAAAGAGTGAGACGTACAAGTAGGTGGTAATCTGCAGACGATTGCATCAGCTGTTTTACAGTAGTGACAAGTTTGATAGGTGGTTAATAACAGACAAAATTATCAACTGATAATAAAATATTGACAGCAGCATGTAGGCGCGTGTCTCCAGACGAAATTATCAGCTGTAATAGGGATGTGTGTGTAATTATGACCAGACGACAGTACCTACTGAAAATAAAATAGTGACAGAAACAGGGAGGTGGTTATGTCCACACGAGACTATCATCCGTTATGTCCACACGAGACTATCATCCGTTATGTCCACACGAGACTATCATCCGTTATGTCCACACGAGACTATCATCCATTAATGAAAGAGTGCTGGAGTATGTAGGTTGGAATTTCCAAGAGAGTATCTTCTGTTAAAGAAGTAGTGACTGACCAATGATCTTGTTTGCCTATTATCTGACCGCTTCCCTGATCGACCGGATTACACTCACTGACAAAATCTTTCTAGTCGAGTGATTGTTGGTTTCTTCTTCTAGTTGCAACGCTGTATCGCGAGCAGTAATCTATCATAGATGTAATGAGATGACATTTATGTGCTGTGACCTAAAAATGGTTGAGTAAGCAACTGTTATGACCCATTGCAAGCTGCTACTCCTGTAACTATGAAAACTTCAGGCCCAACACTGAATGTAGGTGCCATCATTTTAATAAATACAACCCTCAGACAGGTGACTGATTGTCCGTCACAGTAAAAGAGTTTCCAAATTGTTCTGCATATAATCAACCTAAATATCTTACGGCCTTGATAGGTACAATCCCTTTATACCAAAAATAACAATTTTTATTTGTTCTCGTTTGCAATGGATATGACACAGGAAATATTTATCACTGCCTCGTGTCCTAATGTAATGACGGTCAAACATTCGATTTCACTCACGTCACCGTAGCAGAAAGGGTAACCCCCGCTTATGGACAATGCCAGGTCGTTCGACTGGTCAGGTTTTTGAGGTTCCCTGTAACTGAAATGCCTTATTAAAAATATAAATAATATTTTTTTTTTTGTAAATAGGTACCTTAAATATTTCAAGTATAAAGTTAGTGTTTTGCAATGGAAAATAGAATGAACTGTTTAATGCAGAGAAATGTTCGTATATTTTTATGTGTCATCACTACAACTGTGAGGAAGAGAACAGGATAAACAGATCTTGTGTATGCGAAAATCTATAAAGAGTAAAGAACTGTCGTCTAAGAAGGAAAGCCTCATCTGTGGAGACACTCAATTTTATGCCGTAACTTTTAATTATTTTACTACGCTCCGTAAGGCGTCATGCTATCTAAAGCCGTTTTATGGAAGTAGGTACTTGCATTGTCTGCCGTCAGTAATATAAATAAAACGGATATAAGGTTTTAAGGCTGGAGAAAATTAGCGCTAACCAATAGTGACACACGAACTTTTATAATTGTGAATCTTTAAAAATCAATATTAATGATAATAGTGTGCGAAATGTGTTCCTGTATAAGAGCGATTATCTTATGAGTGTGAGATTTGGCATAGCAATCAAGTAAGTGGAAATAAAATTGAATTAAATCTTCCTGTTTTAAAAATTGCAAACACCGCAAGGAACTTTGAGGTTATGTCTGACATATTTAAATGAACGCGATGTAAAATTTTGAAATATTTTTTTATATCACTGTATTCTACATAAGTATAAGCATTTGATTGGAAGATGAGCGTAATAATTATTCAAGAAATCTTTTGTTTTTCAGGCTTCTGTCTCGAAAGAACGAACTGAAGACACGAAGATTGTGGACGAAGCAGAAACTGGAACGTATGGTTCTGTGGTCGGCGAGGACAACACTTCACAGCGGAAAGAAGGGGTGAGGCCTTTGAGGCCTGCTTCATCGTTCGTTACTGGATCGCGACGGAAATGTGCCTTTTTAAGTTTACTGACCCTTTATTTCACCCCTTACATCAATTATTTCCCTAGTTCCCTTCTTGCCATTTTTATTTTCTGTTCCTAATTTACTTTTTATTCTCCTTCCACTTCCTTTATATCCTTATGCTCTTCCTAAAGTTGTTTCTAATCCTACTGTCTCTTATTTTCCTTCTTGTTTTCTTGCTAATGTTTCTCGTGTTCTTCCTTCTTCTCCATTGCGATCTCTTTCTAATATTCCTATGTTCCTCCTTCTCCTTCTATTACTACTTACGTTTCTTCTTATTCCTGTTGTTCCCCTCCTTCCCTTACTCGTTTTATCATTTTTCTTTCTTTCGACTTTTCTCCTCCTTTTTATTCTCGTCTTTCGGCTTTTCCTTCATCTCCTCTCCCCTTTTCCTTTCTTATTCTGCTCTACTTACAACTGACACAGTTCATGTTGTTCTTTCTCCCCTTGCCACAAATTATCACCACCGCAGTTACGCTGGCGCGTACTCTGGAGATACCGTAATCGAATCACGGCAGGCACTACTGCAGTGTGTTCAGTCGAACATCGAGACACTATTGTGCAATGCTTTGGTCCGCTTACTCCATCACTTGTGTCAAAGCATTTTATTTTTCTCTCTCTAATTTCGTCTGTCATTAAGTGTGTAATGCACCACATAGTGTGAAATGATAGGAGTTGTAGTCCCTGAAGAAAATATTACTACCTCATTTTGTAAAGGCAGTTAATTATAATCAGCTGCCATTTGCAATGACGCGTTTTATGACACACCATATTAACTGCAATTTCTAGCGCTGTCTTTAGTATTTAAGCTACGATTATGCAACCCATGGCAGGACAAAATGGCAATAAATCATACAAAACCAGCCCCTTGTTATTGGAGATGAATTTTTTAGTTTCGTGATGTGGTCCAATGGTATTATTTTGTGAATACGGCAATGAGTGTTCGGATTCCGTGGAAAACGTGTGATTTCTTGGCGAACAAAGAGACAACAGACTGTCCACGAGGAAATGTCAGACTTTCACTGGCGCTCTAATGATTTGGAATTGTAACGCGCGCGGAGTCAATGAGAAGGAATTACAACACCCTAACTGGCAGATACATTAACTGTCGTCGTATTTACGTGAATTCATCCATAGTTGAAGGCACTTTACTCATGTGGCAACCTTTTCTGTTTTCCCCATAGTTACTCAGAGTAGATCAGTTATGCCTAGTTGGATCTATTAGAGTTAGTACTAGGTCCTGAGTCTGTGATTCAGATTATCTTCTTCTGACGGGTGTGGCTCAGTAGATACGGTCAAATTTTTTTCCACTTGTGGAAGGAAATATCTCAAGCTGTCGACATTTGTATTCCTTTCGGAATAGCAGACGACTGACGAAATTAAAAATACGTAACCCTAATCTGAATAATCCTTACCGTTAATTTCTACAGGCACATTCAGTTTGAAGTATCTGCTATACTTTTACACCCAGTACATTTGAGCCTATGTAATTGTCGGTATTGTGCAGTAAGCCCTTGATTCACTCGCCAGTACCAGTATTTTAGTCAGCTGCCGATCCCAGTGGACGCGCGGTCTAAGGCGTGGGTCTGCGGCCGCTCAATTGCTGGAATTGCGGGTTTGAATCCTACCGGGGTCATGGATATCTGTCTGTTGTGAGTGTTGAGTGTTGTCTCTACGATGGGCCGATCACTCCTCTAGAGGAGTCCTACTGAGCGTGGTGTGTCTGAATCTGATCTCGAAACCTCAATAATGAGGTCTTGTCCCGCTATGTGCTCTTGTGCCATAAAAACTTCCCTCATTTATTTCGTTGTCTAGTTGATCGTCTGGTCAGTCAAACAGTCAGTCAAACACTTATTCAACCGTCAGTATATTGGTCGGTCACTGCGTTAGCTACATGTATTCAGACGTCAGTGTATTGGCCAGTCACTGCGTTAGCTACATGTATTCAGACGTCAGTGTATTGGTCAGTCACTGCCTTAGCTACATGTATTCAGACGTCAGTATATTGGTCAATCACTGCGTTAGCTACATGTATTCAGATGTCAGTATATTGGTCAGTCACTGCCTTAGCTACATGTATTCAGACGTCAGTGTATTGGTCAGTCACTGCCTTAGCTACATGTATTCAGACGTCAGTATATTGGTCAGTCACCGCGTTAGCTACATGTATTCAGACGTCAGTATATTGGTCAGTCACTGCGTTAGCTACATGTATTCAGACGCCAGTATATTGG
>Ga0123355_10018861_pt1 | contig 10968 bp, 4 predicted proteins | sample TergutEmb28metaG_3_FD_89872 | JGI IMG/M metagenome (GOLD analysis project Ga0123355, IMG submission 89872) | Embiratermes neotenicus P1 segment gut microbial communities from Petit-Saut dam, French Guiana - Emb289 P1 | ecosystem: Host-associated > Arthropoda: Insects > Digestive system > Gut ...
AACAGCTTTGCAATATTTGCAGTTAGGATGCTCCAGAAACTGTTGTGTGTAGCCTTTCAGAGTGTTCCATCATATATGGTACTGCTTACTGACTTTGTACATTGACAATTCTTCATCTTTCATGGCATTTACATGCCCATTATACTTTCTTTTCATGGACTTCAAGAGCACATAATTCTGAAATTATGTACAATGTACAAATTATGCAAAATTAATTCTTTGCCATCTGTTGCAAACAACAATTCTATGGCTGGACCTATTTGAGATGTATTGAACTGATAATGAAAATGAAAGCATGATATAAGGTGGGTATTACCGTCCATACCCCCAGTCAGCACTTTGGCTTGGCTTGGCTCCGATTGCTAACTACTTACGCAAAAGCATTCATAGATTTTGGAGCGTGATTTTTATTACAGAACATTTCTTAAGGCAAACGGAAAGAAGAAAGCAGAAATGGAATGTTTCAAGAGAGTACGGAATTCCAAAACGGGAGTTGTGAGGGGTATTTTGAAGTGCTTGGTGCCATGCATGAGACGAAGAAAAAGGAGCCCAACACCGGAGAGTAGCAGCAATACACAGGAAAACAAAACCCTGAAAAACTGCAAGGACACAACACGCCGGGTGATAGGTGATCAATATAAGGCCCTCATACGAGCAGAAAGGGAACATGAACTCATTGACATACAGAAAATGACACGTGATGAGGAGACATTTTGGACATTGAAGTGGACCAAGGAATCGCCACACAGTGAATATTTTGATGGCCTTACTTTTGAAGAAACTGAATGAGGTGGCCGAAGAGAAGATTTCAAGGTATTTGGACTTCTGGGCGAAGGAAGATTTGGCAGTATCGTACTGGCGAAAAAGAAATCGACAGGCGGCCGTGAAGAAGTGCTCGCCCTTAAGTTTGTACCCAATAAACTCGTGTCCGACGTCGAGAAGGATGTACTCTTTCGAGCAGTTGGCCATCCTTTCCTGGTGCAGTTGCTCGCATACTTCCAGACGAAGAGATCACTGTGCTACGTGATGGAGTACATAGAAGGCGACACCCTTTCTTCCCTCTTACGCAGACGTAAGCGATTCAACGAGGACGTGGCACGATTTTATGCGGCAGAGGTTATTTTGGCGGTTAATTTTTTGCACAAGTGCGGCATTGTGCACAGAGACATTAAACCAGCGAACATACTCTTGGACAGGGATGGTCACTGCAAGCTAGCCGACTTCGGATTGTGCAAAGGTGGAATGTATTCACGGTCGAAGACATATGGTTGTGTTGGTACTAAGCAGTATATGGCCCCAGAGGTTCGTTGGGGCGACAAGTATGGACCTGAAGTGGACTGGTGGTCAGTTGGATGCGTTTTGTACGAAATGATGTCTGGAAAGTGCCGCGATTCGAACGTTTGTGTCCATCGTGAACGATTTCCAACGTACCTGACGCAAGATGCAGTATCTGTACTAAAGAAGTTCCTGCATCCAGTACCAAGACGTCGCCTAGGAGCGCTTGGTGACAAACGTTCGATTCTAAGGCACCGTTTTTTCAAGATGGTGAACTGGGAAGCGGTGTTACAGAAACGTGTCACACCACCGGTTAAACCACCGACTTTGGAATTTTTGAACATCGAACCAGACGTGCCTGGCGATGCAGAAGATATTGGAAGAAACCCTTCCATCGAAAGCAGACATCACGAAGCCATACTGGAGGCCCCACTTAATCAGGACGCCCAGCTCACTTGTACTGGAGGACCCACCTGATCTGGACGACCCGGCGGAACAGGACGCAGCACCGGAACATGTGAAGAAGGAACTATTGGCTTTGGAAGACGAAGTGGAACAGATAAAAAAATCTTGCAAGAAAAGGACGTTGAACTGGAGCAGCTGTATGTGAAGAGGATGCATTGTGCTGCTACAACTGGTGAGGAGGGCCAGTTACTGGAACATGAAGAAACACCACCTCATTTTTCGTTGTGGCGGAAAATAAAGCTTGTTGCTTGTGGAGTGTTAGTGGGATTAGTGGCCTTTGTCCTTGTAATGGCAGAAATAGAAATTGAATTTACCGACGAAACTGATTAAAAGATATGTGTTAAATTGGAACAGTGAATGGAACAAGTTAGACCACAGCCACTCCACACCACCAGCCATGCTTGATCTACGCTGACATCGAGGGACGGTTTCTAATGGTAGAGTTAATAATTTTCTTTGATTCGTGATTGGATGAAGTAATTTATGTGTTAAATATTTAAAATGTTGCAAGGAATGTAATGTGAATTGTTGTTAATTGTATAGATTTCGTTTGATGTATAAAATGTTATCTTTTTGATTATTTCAGTTTGACATTCAAAGTTAGAATTGTGTAGGTTATTTATTATTATGCTTGTAGTTTTTGAGTTACTGTATGGCCGTGCTGTTTTGCATAATTAAGTGTTATTCGTAACTTTTACTGGAAGCTTTGTATTGTTGTAACGACTGTGCTCTTTTATATTATTTAGTGTTTATTTGTAACTTTTGCTGGAAGCTTTGTATTGCTGAAATGACTGTGCTCTTTTTTATTATTTACTGTTTATTTGTAACTGTGGTGGAAGCCCTGTTGTGGCCAGTTGCAATAGAACAGGCCTGAACACGCACGTTTTTTGTTGCGTCGTTAAACTTCGGAAGAATATACGTAAGAAGTATATCAAGCGCTAGTTGCCGCCTAGTGTTGAAATAAGCTCTATTAGCTTTTTTTGAAGTTTGATTTACATCTCACCCACAACAGCCTTCTTCCCGGCACCCGGACCCCCAAACGACGCGACGGGGACATACAGATAGATTCTTCATCATTGTCGTCATTATCAGTGGCGTAGCTAGGTTTTCAGCGCCCAGGGCAAGTATTTAAAATGACAGACTCTAAGAAAAAAATTATAAACTATAAAAAATTGCAATTATTGACTGAATTTTCTCTTATTTGGCTCAATAATTTAAAATTGGTTGAGTGTTGAAAAACAAAGTGTTTCATTTGAAATTTTCGTTTTTTCCCACCCCTTGGAATTATTTTGTTAAACTGTCTATTTTTGTCCTGTCTCCTTGACTAGCAGAGGAATTACAACTTTCTCAGGAGGATTTGACTCCTTTTTTTCAGGAACATTTACAAAAATTGCAAAAAGCAACTATCAGCTTCATAATGCATGTCTGCATGGAACAAAGCAACTAACACCTGATAAATTTTTAAGACATTTCATACTTTGGATGTTTCCTAAATTGGTCAATACATTCCAACTTTGGTCAAATTAGATGGAAATAACAGACACTTTATATGAATATCTTCATTGTCTCCCATACCACAGTTGATTTCCATTATTCAGACAGACCATGCTTTCTATAAGGTATGAACTGAGGCTGAAGAAACAGCTGAGCATTGAGCTGATCACTGATCAGACACAAGTGTTTCATCATAAATTTGCTGGCTTACAGCATCTTGATCATGAGTGATAGCAAATCTGTTGTTATGAAATAGAACAATCTTAGAGCACGTGTTGAAAAGCTTGGTGTTTTTTTGGAAAGCGTGTGGATTTGCAAATGTAACATGCAGGGACAATAACACAGCAAACACACTGGAAGGGCACCACTCTGAAAAAATGTACTAACTTGTTTATATTATTATTGTTATTGCCACCACCACCACCACCACCACCATTACTGCCCTTCACCCACAATTTTGTGCTGGTTGAGCTTGTCTGCCCATTATACAAATATGTTCATTGTGATATAACGGTAAGGACTGCAAATGAAAATTATAATATGATGGATCCAAATGGCCGTAAGCATGTGCGCAAGTTTTTCTGTAAATAGCAGAGAAGAAGTCTGAAAAGGGGAGTTAAAAATCAATTACAGTGTGTAACAGGTAATAAGGCAAAGAATACTCAGCCAAGTCAAAACCCCAAGGCAAAGAACAAATATATCACTTTACCATGTTTTCATCATTAAACACAAATACATAAAACATTTCAAATACTCAAACAACTGGAAGCATGTTTAATGTTTTCTGTCATCCTGCAGTTAAGATGAAACCATAAAAGTCTACTGATGCAACAGAATATATCTGTGTATTCTTGCTGTCAAATATACATCTTATCAAATGAGTTCCTATTTTGTTCTTGCTTCATTAGAGTGATATGAAATAGACTGTGTACCCTAAGAGCTACAAATTATGTGAAATCTTGGTTAATTGAGTGAAATTTTCTAAGTTGCCTTCTGTGCCGTACATATTAATTTACCTAATCAAATTCATTTATTGTTAATTATTGGTTCAGTACATTATGTTTACAAAAGAAAATTGTACAGTTGACACTGCAGTTACATAGGCAGTAAATGTATCATATAATAGTTCCATGTTAACATTTACAGAAACAGAATCATTACTAGGGTGATTGAGGTTACAATCACATTAGCATATTTTTCAAAATAGTTCAACAGATGGCACTAAATGCAGTCATGGCACTCAACAAAAACTACTTGAGAACCTCACAATGCCTAACACTATTCTTCTCTAGCAGTCATTTTGGATGTTGCAAATAAATGGACTTGCACATTTCCAAAACAACCTGGCATATTAGCTTTCTACATCCTGATTTCTCTTAAAAAAATGTTCTAATGAGATCTGCAATGCACCATATACAACAAGATGGGAGTTAATGTTAGCCTTGTTCCATGCACCTTTCAACAAGATGACAAAAAGAAGTCTGCTGCATGTGCAGTAAGCTTAATAACAGCTGTTTTACACAAGCTGGGAAAACAACTTCAATGCCTGCATTAGTAGTACTTTCCACTAGGCCTCTAAGTATCTGAATTGTGCCACTTTTAAAAGAATAACATGAAGGTGACTGTCACTCATTCTATTAGAATGTTATAATCCTTCCCAAGCAGTTGAGTGTTATGTATGGTCAGTTTAGAAATGGAACTCAAGAAGAAAATGCTGACTACACTTTGCAAATGCAGCTGTACAATGGCCCGTGCCTCCCACCTCTTGGCTAACATGGGACATTCCAATAGCACAGATATGGTGACTGATGAACAGGGAAAATAAAATCTTGCACTTCACTCTCATTACAGTACCTTTAAAGATGGCATACACATTAATGCACATAATTGCTGAAGACTTAATAATTATTACAATATATTTTTCTCCAAATGACTGATGCTTTGGAATCACTTTCCAAAATATCTACTCTAAAATGCAAGATAATTTCTAGTATAACAATGTGATGTGTGTCTTATAGTGATGACATACGTCTTATCTAAATACCCCATGCCTAAACTACATGGCCTGACATCTTGTTTTTAATATCATATCATAATATCATAAATATCATACGGGAGTATTTTCATGATTAAGAGAGAGAGTGCACTAATTTAAGTTAGATCCAGCATCTGGTTAATCACATTTGTGACAAACACACAAATAATAAATAATGGTGGTGATCAATGTTAAAAGAAAACTATGTCACATATACACACATCACACAATAGACTTACAAGATATCGAGGCTTGTTAGCTAGACATGGTTAAAAACTGTAAACTTGTTCGGACTTAATGCACATTAGAATAATGTATAATAATTGCACATAGTACGTACTTGACAACTTCGCAATGACTTGTGGGAAACAATACTTTCTGTCGGCACTTATTTTTTAAAGAGACATTATGTGACTAAACTCTGATCTGTCTGCCACAGCTGTTGTCAAACAGGGGAAAACAGTTCAGCTACAGATCTTGGCTCTTTATGCTTCTACATCTTCACATTATAAAACTTGTATTTTACAGTACAAAATAGCTTAGCTGGCCCTGCATTTAGGAAGAAGCATATTTAAAAACCTTTTAATATCTATACAATGTTTTACCTTTAAAACATCACTATGTAACAAAATGTTCAAATTCATCACTTAAAAAATCAGAATGAGAAAATAATCTCTCCTATGACTCGACACATCTAAGTTACTTCAATCATATTTACAAATCACATACCTTTACCAAAATAAAATTGAGTTGTAACATATACCAGCATGATACAGTTCAGAAGAAATTTTAGAACTATATATATAGCATAATAATATGTAATACATAACTAAAACAATTCACTAACTTTGTGCAAAATGCAAAGCTAGTTTACAAAAGTTTTCCTCTAGCTTAATGTATCATATGAAGAACACTTGACTGTATCAGTTTCGTTAATGTAAAAAAAATAACTATCAGCTGTTCACACACACACGCACGCGCACACACACACACACACACACACACACACGTTGGTTATGTGAACTGTCAGCTGTTCACATGTACGTAAGCTATGTGAATTTTCAGCTGTTCATATACATGTTAGTTATGTGAACTGTCAGCTGTTCACATCCATGCTAGTTATTTAACTACCAGTGGTTCACAAACATGTTAGTTACATGAACTATAAGCTGTTCACATACATGTCAGATATGTGAACCAACTTCACATCACATGGCATGGGAACTGTTGCTCCTCAATGCATATATTTGGGGAATGATGTATAAAATTTGTCAGTGTTGAATTGTAAGTGTTTATTGAATATTTCACATTTCTGAACAAGGAAATGCATATGGGAAAGCAAGCAACCTTCTTGAAGTAGCAATACACAATTTAACGGTCTCTGAATGAAGCAGAATATACGTGTGCAACACAAAAAGGTCATGTGGTCAGACTGAACAGCAGAATTTTCCTTACTGTTTCTAAGATAATACAGTTAAATCAGCCATTGTACAAAGATGGCTTTTGTGGGAGGCTTGAGAATTTCTGAAGCCTAGCTGTTAGTCACAAGCACAGCATTACAAAAACTGTCCACATACGCTTTCATTTCTCTGTGCTCTGCCTTTTGTCAATACAGAGTGTCTCTTCCATAGATCTATCAGAGACAGAGTCTGATACAGTAAGGAAAATTATAGAATTTTAGAATGTAAAGTAGCAAGGTAAAGGTCACCCCATGAAATGCCTATGCAGACACATAGGGGAGGGGGAGGTATAGCACCACCCAACCCATTTGTAACCTCAGTGTTAGAAAGGAGTGGGAGGTCAGCACCATGCCCTGGCTGATTTACACCCAGGAAAGACATGGTACCAACTATACAGGTGGCTGGATGGGCCTTGGGGCCATTCAGGAAGGCCATTGCAAATCTTGCACACTCTGGGATTCAATCCTTGGATTGTCCAGCCCATAGTGATTCACTATACCAACTATGCTAACCTGGCCATTATATGTATAACAGCAAATCAACTAACATTTAGTACACGTTGTTATGGAGCTCTGCCAGTCTATGTTCTATTGCTTTGTTCATGGTTTAATAATGCTGCCAGTTTTAAGACTGAGTAGAATAAAGTGATAGGATAATTAGTTAATAAAGAATTGAAAGGATATGAAAGGATGTGGTCATCTTGGCTTAATTTAAGACTCTATACAAGAATTTTCCTGAAAGGACTGAGGAAAATGAAACAGAACTTGCATCAGCATTGACATTAAAAACTAATAAGTAACTAAAGAATGATGCAAAATACACATCATTATGTTTTCTTTGTAGTGAAATTTAAAGAAGTGTTGAGTAATGGAAACAATGTTGGTTGGTGTACATAAGGGCATAAGAACAGTTTTTATATTTTTATGCCAATTATTTGCAACACTACAGATATCTATAAAGTTAAATGTATGTTGCTATTGCCAATAAATAGAACAGAAAAATATCAGGAATCATACAGAAACCATTTTAAACTGGCTTGAATTGGAGCAATGGTTAATAGATGAGAAAACCATTTTTCATGACACCCATTTATGCATTAAATTACTAAAATTTAAATATGTATAACTGTCTCACCAGAAACCAAGATAGCTCAGTCAGTATAGTGACTAGCCTACAGACTGGATCACCAAGGAATTGGAGTTTGTTTTCCTGCAGGAGTAGAGAGCTTCTTTTCTTACAGCACCCTGACTGGATTCAGGGCATATAGAAGTTCTTTCCCTGGGAGTAAAGTAGCAAGGCATGTAGCTGATAACTGGTGCCAATGTTACAAGCATGACTGCTGTCACTCTCCTACATCTTCCTAGTGAGGTGCTTAATAAAGCACACAGGATATCTTTACCTTGTATTGCCCAGGGCCTTACAGTTCACTATGCCAATTATTACAACTGCTCAGTCAAACACAATCTTCTTTGCATTACACAAAACAGATTTACTGCTCAAATTGAGAATAAACATTTTTAAATGATGGGTCCAAATGTCATCAAGAATTCTCTTTCATAACTTTGTATTGTTAAACTGTGCACAGGTCTTGTACAGAAGACTGAGTTTATATATCATCTGATGAAGACTAGGAAACAAATCATGAAGCCCTTGCTCTTTCACAAAGATAAAAAACAGCTTGGATGCTTTCTCTAAATCTGTGGCATTTACTCTTACTGCACACACGTTAACAATTAAAATGATCACCTCATTACCTAACCTACGTTTTCTGTGATCTTCAGATCAAACATCTGCAATTATTTTTACATTTTACTTTGTCACAGTGACATCTAATGCTCTGCCTTCTCCATCTTCAATATCAGTGCACTGTATATGATTTCACATAGTGTTCAAATGTCTGACAAAAGGGGACGAATTGTAGGTACCAGACTGAACCAGCTGGAACAGCTCTCAATGTGTATGTGTGGAAGTCTCTCACATCATTATCACTTAACGCACACAAGCATCAACAATGCTGTATGTCTTTTCTTTGGTATGAAGCCTGAGTACAAAAAGAAACAAAAAAATCACTCAATTCCTACATGTCACTCCATTCATGAAATCATTCACACTTTGTTACGAAGAAAATTACTGAATTTAACTTGTCCTCGAGGGAAAAAAAAATATCTTCTCCATTTCTCTTGTCACAGTGAAATTTGTACTGTTTTTAAAAACTGTATATCTTCTGACAATATTTCAACTTTCATATCCAAATACAGACACAGTTGGCTGGTGTGTCTGGAATGTGGACTTCTGTCAGTCTGTCTCTTAATTGATTTAACTAGCTGCCAATAACCTGTCTTTTCCTTGGATCCACCCTCGCTATTAAAACCAAATGCGTGCAATCACAACTATACAGATACCAAAACACCAATATTTCATTTAATGATTTCATTCTGCATATGTATATATATTTACACATTAGCAAAACTAAGTAGGGTACATAATAATATTCATATAATATTTCATTCACAGGCTTACAGATTGAGAAATAGAGTACCTGATGTCTAACTGGATAAAATCCTTTTTTAAAATAATCTTTCCAATTTAAAAGCAACCTCTTTTAAAAAATCACACAAAGAGGCATCTCTTTACAAACAAGCATGGTAAGGAGATACGCGCAGAAGAGCATAGCAATATTATGTTAAAAATGACAGTGGTTTGGGTGGCACCTTTTCCAAATAAGAAAAGCAAAAGGTGATGCTGAAATATTATCAATAAACAAAGCAGCATCAAGTGAAAGGGTTTCCACCTTATACCTTCTGGTCTGCAACTGTGATGCACAATTTCAGATCTCACTGCCCACTATATAGCATCTTCATATGTCCTTATCTGTAACATTTTTTCACTCTAATAATATTTATAACTTTTGGCTAAAAGAAAACAAAGTATCCAATACAGAGTTTATATTTAAAATGCATGTTGCATTCATAACCACACATTCTAATGACTTCACACTATGTATGTATGTATGTATGTATCATGTTTCACCAACTTGTCAATAGAATAAATATCTTCCACGTTGCCACAGCACCTACAGAAGTCCTTTGATATTCCTACCAAAGACCAAACTCACAATTGCCTCTCCTTCAAAACCCCTGTTCTCTCCACCACTTAGCCAGTGCTACAACATGCTGGAAGCCAAGCATTGGACCACAACCTAAATGTGACCAAACACTTGAGAACCAGTTCTTCTGCGTGCTAAGTTCTGTAGATGTAGCTGCAAGGTGGTGGTGGACTGCCACCTGTCATGGAATGCATTGAGACAAGAGGGGGAGAAGGGGAGGAGGAAGGGGGTGAGGGTGATGATGACGAGCTGGAAGGGGGTGTGGCTGTGGCCAGAGGGTGTGAACCACCCAAGGTACCAGCACCACTCCCTGCCTGCTGTCGGTGCCTCGCCCCCCCGGTGCCTGCCCGGTTGCGTGGTGGGCGCGTCAGGCTACGATGCCCCCTCCCTTCCTCCCCTGCCTCTCAGAGGTACACCTTTTTGGCACTGCGGGCGGTGCCAAAGCCATCGCTCACAATTCCAGAGCCTGGAGGTGCACGGCCACTGCGATAGCCATCCCCCTGATGAGATCGCAGCGTACCAAAGTTGTCACGTCCACGTTGATGTGCATATGGATCCCGGGGTGGTGTGTAATTGTCAGAGAACTGAAATAATGTCTCAGCAGCATGGTTGGCATTATGACCTTTCCTTAAAGTGCTTTTTGGAGAATTAAGCTTGTTGGGGCCAGGAGTTGGCACTAAAACAGGCTCTGCGTATGTTACCTCTTCCTGGGGTAGAAGTTTAGGCTCAGGAGCTAGGCGGCTGCAAAGAGGAAATGAGCCAAGTTAGAATACAGATTTTGAAAGAAACACACACACACAGACACACAACTGTTTTCAAGAAACTGGAACTTATAAAACATAGAATGTGCCCACTTACATCAACCAGTTTGAAAATCTAAAATAACGTTATTAACTTTTTACAAATATAAATCTGCAAACACATTTTCTTTCCTAATACCTATTACATAACTAATTCCTAATTTAGTTTCAATATTAGCTCTTCTTGTTTTTCTGATAATGTGATTGAAAAACGTACCCAACCACGTCAGTTGGGGTGAATGTCAATATGGCATGGTACCTCTAGTGGGAGGAGGAGGAGGAGGAGGAGGAGGAGGAGGAGGAGGAGGAGGAGGGGGGGAAGTAGGAGTAGAT
>Ga0123355_10018862_pt1 | contig 10968 bp, 7 predicted proteins | sample TergutEmb28metaG_3_FD_89872 | JGI IMG/M metagenome (GOLD analysis project Ga0123355, IMG submission 89872) | Embiratermes neotenicus P1 segment gut microbial communities from Petit-Saut dam, French Guiana - Emb289 P1 | ecosystem: Host-associated > Arthropoda: Insects > Digestive system > Gut ...
CCTGCAGCATTTTTTAGCAAATAACCTAGGTCTGTACTATAACTAAGGCCGTTTTTCCAGTCTACACCTATTTCATCTAGTAGCAACGCATACATTGCGCCACCTATAGAAGAAAATGCCAACCATGCATAGGTTCCACCAAGATGGTAGTCTAAACCCCATATGATATCTGCGATAATTTCGTCCATTTCAAGATTTAGCATATATTCAGTGTAAAGTGCGGTTCCATTAAAGATTTCATGCGAAGTTTCACTTGACGCCTGAAACCGTGTAAGGCCTTGATGGCGTGCGGCACGGATCGAAAGCGCATCACGTATAGCCGTCAGCCGTTCTTCTCCATAACTGTTTAATGCAGCAAGCAATGCATACATTTCTAGGAAAGTACTAAGGCGATGTTCTGTTGTTGTAGCGTGTGAAGACCAACTGACAAAACCTGAAAAAAGCTCTGATTGAATTGTATAAAAACCTCCTCGAGACATGTCGCGCAGGCGATGTGTTTTATTATCACCACTATACATTAAAAAATCCCATGTGAGGATGTGCCAAATGCGTCCACCAAATTCTTGATAAAAGTCTATTGTTACATCGTACGGTAAAAAGCCAATATACGCCCCATTTTCATAAGTAAAAATGCCGTCATAATCAGGCATGTTTGCTACTGCCTGGCGTGTTATGCTGTCTGCAATTATATATGGCACATTAAGGGGTATTCCCCACAGTGCGCCACCGTCTGTGTCCCATAGTTCCTCTAGCTCTGCTAGGTATTTAGCGGCTAAGTCTGTCGAGAAGTTTGTTCGTTCTACGGGGGTTTTTTCGCTTGTGTAAGGGTATCGTGTATCTGATTCTCTACTTCCGCAAGCGGTAATTGAGCCTATTGCCATAACGATAGTGAGCAAGAAACATGTGACTTGTACAAAAAGCTTTTTCATTATTTGCTCCTTAGTATAGTTATTGTATCTGCCTTACAACAAAGCGGTTTAAAACATCGCCCATAGCATCTGTATCTTGCACAACTTCATAATTACTGTTTAGTGTAAGTTCCCAATAGCCTCCTGTAATGTAATTTCCGTTTATTTGTATGTCTTCTGCACAAACTCTAATGTCCCAATTGCCATGTTGTGTGTGAAGGATATAGCCGTCAGTGACAGAGAGCGTACCAAAACCACTTGCAACTTCTGCGCTGCCTATTACTACCAATCCCGTTGGAGTTGGAATATAGCTTGCCTCTGTGGTTGGTATAATACCAAAAAACGATACATCTAAGAATGTTCTATCGGAAGCAAAGAACTCTAATGCAGAAATATGCTCTGTGCGCACAATCCTAAAGCTATCTAGGCTTGTGCCATGTATACTGGTGTCTTGCACAGCTTCAAAGCCATCATTTAATATAAGTTCCCAATAGCTTCCGGTAATGTGGTTGCCGTTTATTTCAATATCTGTTGCACATAATCTATGAGGCCTGCCGCTGCCATATTGTAGATAGCCATTTGTTATATTTAGTGTCCCAAAGAGGCCTGCAGCTTCGAATGTGCCGTAAAGAATCAGGTTTGATGACACAAATACTTGATCCAACGAAGGAAATGGAATGTCTGCCTCGAAGGGAATTTCGAAGCTTGGCCTATCGAATGCAAACAGAAGTCGGGCATTTGTAACAATTCTATCATGTCTCTCAAACCACATTTCTTCTGCTGCAACAATTTTTTCGTACTCATATAAAGCAAGATTAATTTCTTCAAATGGTCGCAATTCTGTTATTCCTGCGGCTTCTTTAAGCAAGCTGCCTAGGTCTGTATTAAAACTGAGTTCGGTCTTCCAGTTTGCACTAAACTCACTTAGTAGGAGTGCATACATTGCCCCGCCATGGTAGACAAAAGTAAACCCGGCACGAGACATGCCAAGATTGTCGTCTAAATGTTGTCTTATGTCTACTAAAATTTCGTTCATTTCAAGGGTTAGCACGTATTCTGTATATTGTGCTGTTCCCTCCAATATTTCATGAGCTGTTTCGTCGCGTACATCGTGTGGCCTAAGCCTTTGGTGCCGCGTGGCTCGAATAGAAAGTGCATCGTGTATGGCAGCTATTCGCTCTTCTCCATAGCTGTTTAGCGCAGTAAGCAATGCGTACATTTCTAAAAATGTGCTAAGTCGGTGCTCTCTTGTATCTGCAAATTGAGCCCGCCCGCTGCGCCCTCTAAAATTATCGTCTTGGAATGCATGAAAACCTCCATGGGACATGCGGCGTAATCGTTGTACTTTATTGTCTGTGTAGTATGTTAGGTAGTCCCATGATAATACATACCATGTACGCCCGCCAAACATTTGCCCTGATCCAAAAAAAGATATGTCGCTTGGCAAATAGCCAACGAACACACCATTTTCGTAGGCGAGAATATTATCGTAATCCGGCATATTGGCTACTGCTTGGCGTGTTACCCTGTCTGCAATAATAAATGGCACGTTAAGGGGTGCCCCCCATAGTGTGCCGTTGTCTGATTCCCACAATGCTTCTATTTCTGCAATATATTGTGCTGCTAAATTTTGTGAAAAAGGGACTCGTATGGCTGGGGGTGGAGGTTCTGCGATTGTTATGGGTTGTGGTTCTTCTTGTTCCAATAATGAGAGTGGTAAAGGAATGTCGTTTGTTTGATATTCATTTTCTGTTGTGTATGGGTATGAAGAGCTTAAACCTTTACTGCCGCAAGCCGTGTAGGCAATTGCAATCACAGTAAAAAGCAACAGAGCAATAATATTTCGTTTGATTTGCATTCTTATTGCCCCCTGGCCACACTATTCATAACCCGCTCTGTCAATACATCTGCCGCATTATAACCCATCTTCTTTTGCCTATGGTTAATGGCGGCAGATTCGCACAAAATAGCAAGGCTACGGCCTGGCCTAATGGGAATAGAATGACTACTTACTTTATTACCCAATAGCTCTGTGTACTGGTCTACCTGCCCAAGGCGGTCATACGCCCTTGTTGGATCCCACAGTTCTAAGTTAATAAGGAGGTCGATTGCTTGTGTAGGTTTTATGGACTGCACGCCAAACATTTGCATAATATCAACTATTCCTATGCCTCTTAACTCCAGAAAATAACGGATATTTTCTGGGCAACTTCCAACAAGTGTTTCCGACGATACCCGTCGCACTTCCACGGCATCGTCTGCAATAAAGCGGTGGCCCCGTTTTATGAGCTCTAGCGCGGTTTCACTTTTGCCAACGCCGCTTTCGCCTACAATTAATATGCCAACGCCATAAACATCAAGCAGGCAGCCATGCATTGTAATACGTGGCGCAAGCTGTACTTTCATCCAGCTTATTATTTCGCTTATAAAATCTGTTGTGGAGGACGATGTACACAAAATTGGGACGTCATACTCCTCTGCAAAATCCAGCATTTCTGGGAAGAGTTTGAGTTTGCGGCAAACAACAATAGCGGGAATTTGATGTTGGAAAATACGGCGCAAATTTTCCTGCCTAAAATTGCTGTCTAATTTTTGCAAGTAGGTATGTTCTACCATGCCAATAATCTGCAAACGGTCAGGGTCGAAATAATCAAAGAAGCCTGCTAGTTGTAGTGCAGGCCTGTTTATGTTTACTTGGGAAATTACTCGGTTCTCTATATCCACTGCTGGGGTAAGAAGGTCTAGGTTAAATTCCGTTACTAGACGGGACAGTGGAACAGTGTACCCCTTTCCAGAGGCTGATATTGCACTGCTAGCGGCTAGGCTATTGGTCATTTGGTAGCTTCCTTTCTGGTTTAATTCTCATCCTTTGGAGGGGGGGCCCTATTTATCCTTGCAGCCCTTTTGCTTGACGTTCCATATTTTCTACAACTATATCGTAAATCTCACCAAGTGAGGCACAGTACTCAAGTACTTGCCATGGGGCATTAGTATGATAGTGGACTTTTAGCAAAGACTCGTCTCCAACTGCTAGTAGGCTGTCGCCTTTTATATTAGTAGCAATAAAGTCAAATGTTTTATCCTCACACAACTCTTCGCCTTCAATTAACAACTGTATATCAAATTTAAATTCATCCATCTATTATTCGTCCTTTTCTTGTGAACCATTAAAAAATGTATAAACCGCATCGGCGGCTTTTTTATTCATTGATGGTGCCTGGGTTAATTCCTCAAATGTAGCTTGGCGGATTGCCTCAATACTTTTGAAGTGCTTTAACAACTCTTTCCTGCGGGTCGCACCAATACCCGGTATATCATCCAACACAGACCGTACTTGGGAATCTGCCCGCAATTTACGGTGGTACTCCAATGCAAAACGATGTACTTCGTCCTGTATGCGTGTTACCAATTTAAAACCCTCGTTGTTGCGGGGCAAAACCGCTTCTTTTCCCATAAACAATAATCCACGGGTGCGGTGGCGGTCGTCTTTTACCATGCCACATATGGGAATGCGTAAGTTTATGGCGGCTAATGCTTTTTCTGCCGCAGTTATCTGCCCTTTGCCGCCGTCTACAAAAATTATGTCCGGCAATTTCGAAAATGCATCGTGCGATTCTTTGTAGCGGGTTAGCCTACGTGTAATTATTTCTTCCATTCCGGCGTAATCGTCTGGGCCAATTACTGCTTTTAGGCGGAACTTCCTGTAATCGCTGTTTTTTGCCTTGCCGTTTTCGAATACAACCATAGAGCCTACGGACTCATAGCCTTGAGTGTTGGAAATATCGTAAGCTTCTATGCGGGTGAGAGAGGTATCAAGGTTTAGGGCTTCAGAAAGTTCGCCTAAGGCAACTTTATTGCGCTCTGTTTCTTTTTTTATGTGTGCACCAAATTGCTGCATCGTTAATTCCGCATTGGTTTGGGCAAGGTTTACCATGTCCCGCTTTTCGCCTTTTTGTGGAATATTTAAGCTAACCTGCCGCTCTGCAAGGCCGCTAAGCCATGCAGTAATTGAATCTTGGTCTGCTGGGGAGGTTACGAGTGATAGTTCTTTTGGGATGAATGCGGCTTCGCTGTAAAATTGTTTGATAAATGCCGCTAGTATATCGCCGTCGGTATCCTGTTGATGATTTTCAACTTCAACTGATCCGCTTTTCGGATCATTTGAAGTTTCCTCTACCCCATTAGCCGTCATTATGAAATGCTCTCGTCCGGACAACTTGCCGTCACGAATAAAAAATATTTGTAGCAACGCTTCGTCTTCATTGCGAGCGATGGCAATAACATCCCGGTCGTCGCCGCCGGTTTCTGTCTTTTGTTTTTCCGTAATCAGTTTTAATGCTTCAATTGTGTCACGCAGCTCTGCAGCCCGTTCAAACTCCATATTTTCTGCGGCTTCTTGCATTTCGGTTGTTAGCCTGCTAAGAATATTTCCTGTTTTGCCCTGAATAAATCGCTCTGCTTCGTTTAAGTATTGATTATACTGCTCTTCCCCCAAAAGGCGGTTGCACGGGGCTTTGCACTGCCCAATATGGTGGTTAAGGCACGGCCTGTCTTTGTTGTAGTCCCGAGGGAACTGCTTTGCGCAGCGGCGCAGCGGCCACAATTTATGCACCAAATCCAATAGCTCTCGCACTCGCCCCTTTGATACAAACGGCCCATAATACTTAGCTTTGTCTTTGCCTCGTTGGTGAGAAAACATTATACGGGGCAGGCGTTCTTTTGTGATTTTAATATACGGGTAGCCTTTTTCGTCTTTTAAGCGGATATTATATTTTGGCCGGTGGAGCTTTATTAGGTTGTTTTCTAGAATAAATGCTTCGCTTTCTGTATCGGTAACAAGATATTCAAAATTGCTGATACACCGTGATAAATGCTGTGTTTTTACGTTGTTATTGGACTTTTGAAAATAACTACGTACCCTATTGTACAAATCATTCGCTTTGCCCACGTAAATAATAGCGTCATTTTCATCACGCATAATATAAACGCCGGGACGGTGTGGGAGTTTTTTTAACTCTTCTTGGATATCAAAATGCATCATGGAGCCGGAGGAGGAGGTGGTGGCAACAGAAGCCCGTTGCCTGGGCCTTGATTATTATCTTGGTTGCCGCCTTGGTTATTGTCAGGTGGGTCGTCTATATTAACATCCGGCACTGTAATTGGCCGTAGTGTTATTGTTTGAGAAACCTCTTGCCTTTGTATTAGTGTAAAGTACATAAGTTCTTCATAAAAGCCATCTAAACGTGCAGCAATTTGGTGCATACCTGGGTCTAAAACAAGAACAATATTAGGGTTTGCACGGCCTCTGTGTATGCCGTTAACAAAAATTTCTGCATTTAATGGAGTTGTGGATATTGTGAGTGTAGCTTCTAAAGACTCCGCCTCTAAATCGAATCGAAGAGTTGTAACCGACTCGTCAATAGTTATGAGTTCCTCATGCGTAATATAGCCATTACGCTCTACTCTAATTGTGTGCTCTCCAAATGGTATATGTGTTTCGTTCGGGGTTGTTATTCGTTCATTATTAATAAATACATTGGCATTTGTAGGAGTGGTTGTGATACGGAGAGTTGACATGTTTAACTCTATATTACTTAAATTAAGAGTAAACATTTGGTTTGGGATTATCACGATTGTTTCTATCAAATCTTCGATATTGTCCCCTTCAACAATTATTCTGTGTGGGCCTTCTGGTATATCAATAGGCTCTGTAAGCTCTTCTAAGAAAAGAGGATGCAAATTGCCTATGGATATTCTGCCGTTAATAATATGGTCTGAGTTAGCAATCTGCAGCGAGCCAGATAATACATCAAGTTGTATCAGCCAAGCAATGTCTCCAACACCAGAAATACTTACGGAGTCTGCCGGGCGGATTTGACTGATTGGAATATGCTCTCCACGGTGCAAAACCAGTGTCTGGCTGTTAAATAAGAAAGCCTCATGCCCTACAGAAATTGTCTGATTCTCTATATTAATAATAACATTTGTGCGCTCGTCACGGTTCCATGCACGTGCAATTTCCCTGATGGTTGTAATATGCGGGAAGCGTGCATCATAAGTTACATCCACAAGCTGCCCAATTCTAAGTTGAGAAAATGTCATTTCGCCGCCGGTGCGATTATTTAGAGTTGCATTATCGTCAAGCGGAAGCTCTCTTGTTGTTCTAGTATCTAAATCCAATAAAATTAAACCACGTGAATCTGCATCTGTGGTTATTCCTGTAATCATAGATGAAAAATTTTGAATAATTGGACGACTTGGTTCTCGCGTGTCTTCATTGTTGCCGTTTTCCCGTTCTGTTTGTTCACGGTTGAATAAGTTATCTGGTGGCGGAGCTTCTCGCGCTATCCATTGAAATACGTTATATAGCACAATAATGCATGTAGTAACTGCCGCAACCAATATGAGAATGTAGATTATCGTAAATGCAGTTTTACTTCTGGCTTTTATATTTGCCAAAATACCACCTTTGCGATGTCTATTTCTGTTAGCATAAGAGGTATTGCGTCTATTTCCATGTAGGTTTTGTGCTTGGCGGCGTTCAGCCCTGTGAGAGGGTGAATATAAAGAGCGATCACGCCTGCGTGTGGCATGCCTGGTATCGTAGGCCGAGCTGTCTGAATCGTCTATAGCGTCCTCGTAGTCGTCATAATCGTCGTAGTCATCATCGTAGTAGTCATCATCATAATCATCGTACTCGCTATCCGCATCCTCTTCATAGTCCACAACAGGTTTTCGCCAATCTATTTCTTCCTTTTTAACAGGCGGAATCCGTTTAGTTGGAAAGTCCTTGAATCTATTATCTGACATATCATTCTCCTTGATATACGTTACATATTTGACAATTTCTTAGAATGTGTCTAAGATTGTGTCTAATATACTTTGACATGGAAAAAAGCGCAATAAAGAATTTGTAACAAATTCTTAATAAAATTTTGGAGGTTTGCCATGTATACAAGATTGAAAGAACTGTATCGCAACACAGCAGAGTATCTGAACAAAGATGTAATAATAGGCGGTTGGGTTAGGACCTCCCGCAATAATAAAAACCTGGGTTTTATAGAGCTTAACGACGGCAGTTTCTTCCGCTCTGTTCAAGTAGTGCTGGAAGGAGAGCTTGAAACAAGCGGTCTGTCATTTGAAGATGCAGTAAAACTTGGCGTTGGCTCATGTGTTACCGTTAAAGGGCAAGTAGTAGAAAGCCCCGGCGCAAAACAACCGTTTGAAATTAAAGCAAATGCAATAATATTAGAAGGCTCATGTCCGTCCGACTATCCGCTGCAAAAAAAGCGTCATAGCAACGAGTTTTTACGTACAATTGCTCATTTACGTCCACGTACCAACACATTTTCTGCAATGTTCCGTGTGCGGTCTATAGCCAGTCACGCTTTGCATGAATTTTTCCAACAAAACAACTTTGTATACGTTCACACCCCAATTTTTACAGGAAGTGATTGCGAAGGGGCAGGGGAGATGTTCCGTGTTACTACGCTTCCGTTAGATAATGTACCAAAAACACATGAAGGTGCAGTCGATTATTCAAAAGACTTTTTTGGCAAGGAAGCAAATTTAACTGTAAGCGGTCAGTTGGCGGTAGAGCCGTTTTGTTTGGCGCTACGGGATGTTTATACATTTGGGCCTACTTTCCGTTCAGAAAAGTCTAACACGACCATTCATGCTGCAGAATTTTGGATGCTTGAGCCTGAAATGGCTTTTGCAGATTTAGATAATTACTTGGAAACGGCAGAAGCGATGCTTAAATTTTCTATTAAGTATATACTTGAGCATGCCCCGGAAGAGATGGCATTCTTTAACGAGTGGGTAGAGAAAGGGTTGCTCGATAGGCTTAACGCACTGATAGAGTCTGATTTTGCCCGTTGCACTTACACAGAAGCTATTGAACTTTTACTAAAATCCGACAAAAAATTCGAGTTCCCTGTAAAATGGGGAATAGACTTGCAAAAAGAGCATGAGCGTTATATATGCGAAGAAGTTTACAAATGCCCTGTTTATATCACAGATTATCCAAGAGAAATCAAGTCGTTTTACATGCGTGTAAATGACGATGGCAAAACCGTAGCCTGTGCAGACTTGATGGTGCCAGGAGTAGGCGAGTTAATAGGCGGCAGCCAGAGGGAAGAACGCTTGGATGTACTTGAAGAGAGTATTGCTAAATTTGGTTTAAATCCGGAAGATTATGATTGGTATTTGGAGCTACGCAAATTTGGCGGTGTAAAACATGCCGGATACGGGCTTGGGTTTGAGCGGTTTCTTATGTATATTACTGGTATGCAAAATATTCGTGATGTATTACCGTATCCAAGAACAACCGGGCAGATGGCGTTTTAAATATGAGCCGTTTACTCATTCCGCCGGGCTACAAATCTCGCCTATCTTTATACGAAACCCAAACCGCCATTGGCAAAATTAAGCGGCTTTTTGAAGACTATTTGTCTAAGGCGTTAAACCTTAGCAGGGTGTCTGCACCTTTGTTTGTAGAGCCTCACACCGGGCTAAATGACGACCTTAGCGGTACAGAGCGGCCGGTGGAATTTACAATTAAAGAAATAGGAAGTAAGGTGCAAATCGTACATTCACTTGCAAAATGGAAGCGCATGGCATTGCATCGATATAGTTTTCCCCCAGAGCATGGGCTGTATACAGACATGAACGCCATACGTCGGGATGATGAAATTGACAATTTGCATTCAATTTATGTAGACCAATGGGATTGGGAAAAAATAATTACCCCCGAGTTGCGTAACATGGGATATTTACGTGATACTGTAAGTTCGATAGTTACTGCAATATGTAACGTAGCAGATGAGCTACAAGCCATAAACCCAAAGCTGAATCTTAAGCTCGAACGCAATGTAAAATTCATTACATCTCAAGAATTAGAAGACATGTACCCAAGCTGTACTCCTAAAGAGCGGGAAAATGCCATTACAAAAGAATATAAAACTGTTTTCATTGCGCAGGTAGGTGGGGTATTAAACTCCGGCTACCCTCATGACGGACGCGCCCCTGATTATGACGATTGGCAGTTGAATGGTGATATTCTCTTCTGGCATAATATACTGGATTGCGCAATGGAGATATCCTCTATGGGAATAAGGGTAGACGCACAAACCCTGGATAAGCAATTAGCTCTTGTTGGGTGCAACGACCGCCGTAACAAGGAATATCACAAAGAATTACTTGCGGGAAGCTACCCTTTAACAATTGGTGGCGGAATTGGCCAATCCAGACTCTCTATGCTGCTTTTGCAAAAAGCACATGTTGGCGAGGTACAAGTTAGCGTGTGGGATAAAGAGACTGTTGACGGATGTAAATTAGCTGGGATTGAACTGCTGTAAGACTTGTGAAAAACTCTAAAATAGATTATAATATCCTTGCTTCTTTTGACACGAACACGAATTGTGGTAACAGGGGCTAAATGCAAAATTACAAAATAATAAATAAAAGCCACTATGGATATCAATGATAAAATCATCAATATTCATAGTGGTTTTTTCTTATGCTAAAAAAATTACACTGCAATTTCGCTGCAGTCGTTAGTTCGCTTAAAGGCAAACCACTACACCTATAGCAATTTGATTTTGCGTTGTCCGATTGTTGGCGCAAGTGCGCCAATGGTGAGGCCGAAATGTACGGCTTTAGGTGCGTTCTCTGGCGAAATTTGAGGCTACGCAAAACCAAATGCTATATATGAGAAAAGCGGTAGAGCCACTTTCTTGTGGAAAAAAATATCGATAAATATGGGTTTTAAAAATTGTGAAAAAATATTCACAAGATTTTGACAAAATCTACTTTCTACGCTATAATTCCTGGGTTGTAGCAAGAACTACACACACAGCTTGAAAAACCTTCCAAGGGTGTCTGAGCAAAGCTTAGGTTCAAATACTAAAATTAGTACGGGCTGTGGAGGAAAAACCCAATTTATGGAGGTGCCACAATGGCAGTTATTTCAATGAAGCAGTTGCTTGAAGCAGGGGTACACTTTGGTCACCAGACCAGACGCTGGAACCCAAAAATGGCAGAGTATATCTTTGCCGAA
>Ga0123355_10018863_pt1 | contig 10968 bp, 6 predicted proteins | sample TergutEmb28metaG_3_FD_89872 | JGI IMG/M metagenome (GOLD analysis project Ga0123355, IMG submission 89872) | Embiratermes neotenicus P1 segment gut microbial communities from Petit-Saut dam, French Guiana - Emb289 P1 | ecosystem: Host-associated > Arthropoda: Insects > Digestive system > Gut ...
CTTGTCACAGGCTTTTTCTTCCTGGTACTTCTCTTGAACCAGCGGTGATCCCCACCGCTCCGACTTCAAGCTTCGCACTGCAGTACTTTCCGTATTATGTGTGATGTTCCAAGTATAGCTAGCTGTCTTTTGTAGTGAATCTATCGAATGTTTTCCTGGTACAGTTTCCAAATTTTTCCTTAAGATTCTAGTTACTATTCCAGTGGCTCCAATTATTACTGGTACAATCGTGCATTTCAGGTTCCACATTCGTTGTATCTCTATACATAAACTCTTGTATTTTAACTTCTTTTCCGCTTCCTTTCGCACAGCATTTCTGTCTGCGGGTATTGCCACATCTATCAGTGTGCATGTTTTCTCTTTTTTGTTTTTAATTATTATATCTGGCCTATTTGCCGTAACTTCTCTGTCTGTGTGTACTGCTTGATTCCACAACACTGTAACATCTCCGTCTTCACACACTATTATTATTATTATTATTATTATTATTATCTTACCTCTTCTAAGTTAAAATCACACACACGAAAGCGTGCAAACGCAAATAATTGCCACCGGGAACGACCAGAATTTCTTCTGCTGCTCTGCCAAACCATGGTTTGTTTGGAGCTGAAACTCTTCAGGACCTAAAACTGATGACGTATCATTCGTTGCAAGTTTCTGTAAAGCCTCGAACATGATACTAAATACCCTACATCATTGACTGCTGGTCACTAAATAGAAGCAGGCTGGAGTTTAAAAAGCTGTAAATCAAGATTTTATTTTTAGTTAGAACGTAGTTACTATGGCCATTCCGACTTGATGCGTCCTTTATTCAATCTCTCCACAACATTTTACGTGTTTGTAACTATAAATTACCAGGCAGAACAGCAGTGCTAGTAAACACAATTAAAAAAAATGTCTTAAACAAATTACTCTTGCTCAGTAAAGTTTTAATGGCTGGATTTTTTGAACGGTGTATGTGTCTGCTGGTGGCATAGGAGCAGCGGCTTTGTTGGTTAGCTAAGCTACCTAAACTTTGTAGACTGCTAATGGATATGATTGTTGGGTTGGTCAATTAGCCAGAATATACTAAGTGACCCAATAAGTTGGTCGTTTATTCGTTCATTTAGGTAAATCGTCTGCCAGAAATTCAGTCAGCCAGTTAATTAATTAAAAGATATTCCAGTTAGTTCAGACACTCATTTTGATTCTCTTTTGCCCATTTGGACACCTGAATTTTCTGTCAGTCAATTTGCCTCTCGGTCAGGACGTTAAATGAATAATTTACCAGGCAATTCAGACAGAAAGCAGTTGTCTTCTGTCCGGTTAGTTAACAGAGTCATCTGAATTATTTCGGCCAGTCAGTTTACCCAGTTATCTGTCAAATAATTATGATAAAACAGTTTTTTAGCTTTTAGTTCATCGAACAATCTGAGGGCTAATTTAGAGAGTTGGATAATCCCATAGTTACGCGCTCAGTTAGTTAGTTAATGGACCAATAACTAATCGAATTTTCTGACACATATTTTATACAGTCAATTGTTCGTTCTCTTAGCAAATTATCCGAATAATCTGTGCTAGTTTGGCCGGTCAGTTAATCAAAGCATCTGTCATTCAGTTTAAGCAAAGAGTTAGTTGGTGTGTCGACCAGTTAGTATATCGAATGGCCAGTCAGTGTGTCCGTCTGTCCATATGTCTGTCTCGCTGTATTTTCGTGTGCATTACGGGAATGTGAAGTGTGTAGAATTACGCGGTGCTTGGCGCTAAGTGGATCAGATTGTGCCATTCTGCATCCCCCTCAATATCTCTATCCACATTCTGCATCCCCCCTCCGCCAACAACCCCCTCACGCTTTCATGCATTATTCTGGCAAGCAGTCCCACTTGTTATGCTACCCCTGTCCAGCCACCCCCCTGATACGGGACTTCCACCCCAGCGCCCACCCCGTTCTTATCTGACTGACAAACCCCCAACAAACGATACGTGTGTATAGGAACGACAGTACAAAAACATCTGTATGTTGAAAAAAAATTACGAGGTGATCTCTTCTGAAAAGGTTCTTTAGAATTAAGTTCAGGATCTTCCATCTTGTAGCCTTATGTTTAAAGAAACATAGATAAAAATTCATTAGGATTAAAAATTAACATTAAAATATTAGAAATGGAGTACGTATGTGAAGGTTTCAGAACTAGATTTTCCCATCCTCTAACTACTACGTTTCAGGAATAGACCATTGCAATCTAAATGTACACGATTTGCGCAGAGAGATAGTGCAAAACAGTCACAGGTTAGCTGGCTTCCTTGGGGAGGAGTGGGGAGAGATATAGTCAAATCCGGGAGCATCCATTGACTCCAGATTTTCGACCATTCTGTCGCGGACACAGGGAAAGCTCTCGTTTCTTGTGTAAAACAACAGGCCAACAGTCCTAACTTCAAAAGAGACGCTATATAATGGTTCTAACACAATCCACAGACCGGGACATATTTTAGTTGCACAAATAAGCAAATCCTACTTGTCGCCATGCAACTTAAAATGCGAAAGCCAGTCTCAAATATAACTAGCAATGAGGACAGGAAACAGGAATTCTGTCGAGGTGCAAGGTTACGAATGCTGGTCTCCGACGTACAGACACGGCACCAAAACGTGCAGGACGTCAGTTTAAAATATACCGGTGAATGTAGGCCAGGCCTAAACAAGGCGCCTTCCTACTGAGCAAGGTGCGTCAAGCAGTTGAGGTTTCTGTCTTACCATATCCCGCCCACTAATCACTCTTCCATTCGACGGTACAGCCTGGCGTACTGAAGCTGTCGTTACAATAAACCGCACATAGGGACTGGTCTTCTGAAGACAACTGTCCACTGATATGTGACGCCGTATACTCTGGTAAGGTACACCGACGTTTCAGAGAAATCTTGTGTCACTATCATCAGGGTGGAATACTCATGGAGGCAGCAAGCGCCTCTCAGATGTTGGTAAGTGTGTATAGGACTACACCGAAGGTCGCCATATCGCCCGAGAAAACAAGTTTTAAGGTAAAAAAGGTAAGATAAAGTGCACCCTTGTACAGGCTCTGAGGCTCTGTACAAGCCGTACGGCCCACAGGGGGAGTAGAGGTATAGCTCTACTCGTTCTTGACCAAGGCGCTAGAAGGGGGTGAGGGGTCAGCGTCACACCCCGGCCGCTCTTTACCCCCGGGAAAGACCCGGTACCCATTGTCCAGGAAGCTCGGTGGGCCGGTCTGGACAGGTGCGGAAAATCTCGTCCCCCACTGGGATTCGATCTCCGGACTGTCCAGCCCGTAGAAACTCGCTAAACCGACTGAGCTACCCGGCCCACACGTTGTAAGGTAGCGGTCAATATATGTGGTCACCAGTATGGAACTTGTTTCATAATTCTTGGAAAATTTGTGAACTCCTAATACAGTTACATTCCAGAAGACACTAACCTTACTAGTCACCGTACCGGACACTAAGACACTAACCTTACTAGTCACCGTGCTGGACACTAAGGCACTAACCATACTAGTCACCGCACCGGACACTAAGACACTAACCTTACTAGTCACCGTACCAGACACTAAGACACTAACCTTACTAGTCACCGCACCGGACACTAAGACACTAACCTTACTAGTCACCGTACCAGACACTAAGACACTAACCTTACTAGTCACCGCACCGGAAACTTGAAGTCTTAATTTTTAAAGCTGAAAGTTTTTGTTAAAATCTGTGCACGATACGGAATCAATCATAATTCTTGCTTCCCACGCTCTTTAACCTGATAATCAGGGTCAGATTTCTACTAGTATGGAGTGTCATGGTCAACGTTTTGATTCATAACTGGCATAGAAGGGAATGTCACTGCTTGTCGGTGACACTGAGAAGCCCGACTACAGAAAATATTCGAGGATGTCACTGGAATTCTACCAGACACTTTGGGGTTTAGGAATCACTACATATATCCATATTCAGGGTTCTCCTTATATCAGCTAGCGACATGGTTAATGCGGGTTTGTTGTCCCTGACATATTTCTTAATTTATCCAAGGCCATCATTTCCTAAATTCCTTGTAACGGGGGACGCAACACAAACTTCTCACCACAATTTACTCTAACCTCGGGGTTACACCTAAATTACCCTCCCTTTACAGAGTAAATAACACTCAGAATATACGGATATAATAATACTCCAATTTATGTTACAGATGAACATGTTTTAAGGTGTGAATTACGCTGAACGGGCTCAGGATGAGATGCAGCAACAGAGGAATGTGTACACACGGAGTCGTAAATTCGGATTTTGTAAAAGCAGAAGATTTCTTGACAATTTACGAAATTATAAATGGCACAAGAGCTGAAGATAGGGACATAGTTTATTTAGGTATTTACCAGTATAAATAATTAATTAGTTGGCAGTTATATATATATATATATATATAAAGGTAAAAGTAAGGCAGTCCCGTTACAGGCCTGGGGTGGCCCAGAGGATTCCAGGAAGTTAAGGTTCCAGGATTACATGACAACGGCACAGGATGGTGGTACGGTTGTCACCGGCCGCCTTTACAACCAGGATATGCTCCTGATACTCATTTCTGTTAGAGGCTGAATCGACTCCAGGGCCATGGTGCGATCGGAAGGATTATGTCAACGAAAAATTACAATGACACCATCTGGAATCGAACCAGCGACCTTCAGATTTGTAGTACAGCACCTTAACCACTGTGCTACCGCGGTCCCCTATATATATATATAAAAGGTAAAAAGGTAAAGCAGTCCCGTTACAGGCCCGGTGTGACCCAGAGGGTGGGTAGATGTATAGCTCTACTCTTCCATGACCGCGGCACTAGAAGGGGTGAGTGGTCAGCAGCACGCCCCGGCCGCACTTTACCCCCGGGAAAGTCCCAGTACCCATTTTACAGAAGGCTGGGTGGGCCCCAGAGCCGGTCTGGACGAGCGGAAAATCTCGTCCCCACCGGGATTCAAACTCGGATCGTCCAGCCCGTAGTCAGTCGTTATACCGACTGAGCTACCCGGCCGACATATATATATATATATATATATATATATATGAAGCAGTTGGGACAGGCAGAATTAAAACAAAACCTTTCATAACTTATCCCCATTCCCTGTAGATCAACTATTTAAATAATGCTTGTACTTGTATAGTCGGTACAGTGACTAGGCTAAAGGTTGGAATATCAAAGGACCGACTTCCGGTATACTATAGATCCCACTTTTAAAAACCAAAAAACCATGACACTTAATACATTTGCGTGGTACGGAAAAATGGGAGGAAGGTGAAAAGACGACATTTTAACTCGTGACGCAATGGAAGAAGTATAATAATTTATTAATAATCCAGAGATAACTCATATAAAAATTGAACATAATAAGAATTTTTACTTTTGTTGCTTCGACCCGGTTCCGGATCATGGCGTCTCCTTGCGGAGCTTCACGATCGCGCTCAGACACACCACACTCGGTAGGAATCCTCTGGACGAGCGATAAGACCGACGCAGAGGTCTCTACCTGACCACACACATAATTCGCAACAGACAGATATCCATCCCCTCGACGGGATTCGAAGCCGCATTCCCAGTCAGAGAGCGACAACAGACCCACGCCTTAGACCGCGCCGCCACCGGTATCAACAAATAACATCAAGCAAACTATTACCCTCATTTCACGTTCTGAACTTCTTTGTTTATCCTTTCCTCAACTTTAGCAGTCTCAAGCCAGACTCTTATAATAACCAATCCACGCGTCTTCCTCACCCTCTCCTATTCCTTCCTGTTAAGTGGTTGGCTGATGACTGTCCTCTTCTATGGCTATTTCCTCCCACTGTGTAAAAGTCAAAATGTTCTTATGCATTGTCAAAATGTCTTATTTTTATAATTTGGAAAAATCTGGCTCCCCGAGACAATTTTTGTGGGGTATTGGGACAGAAATACTTCAGACTCACAAATCCGCGACCTTCTGCTGAAAACTGGGATGAATCGGATCCCCACGGTAGGGGCATGATAATTGTCTCTCTCCACAAATTCCAACCCAGTTCTGTGGCCCTCAGCCTCTTATTTAATGAGTATGGGTGGCTTCCGATCCTGAAATAAAGCGATCGGAGCTTGATGCTAACCACTCACCTTCTTATGGTACCGGGGTTAAGAATGCATGGAGCTAAATCTCCACTCTCCTACATGCTTTCATGCCGTGTACAGATACACACTGTACTAAAAACTACAGTGGAAGCAAAAAAACGGTAGTGCCTTTCATATGGAAATTTGTGGATCGCTGCTGGTATAATTTACCACAAATAAGTTACTGTGTGCATGCCACGAGCATGTAGGCGGGACGGGAGTGGAAATATGCGCGTGAGAATTACACTGTTAACATAATTCCTGTCTCGCAGACATTGCATATGTCTGACTTCTTTCTCCTGTAGTGCACGTAAGCAAACTCATGTTTTGGCAGTACAGCCTAGCATCAAGTACCCACCGCCCCGTCTCTACCGCTGTGACATCTGGTTATGTAACTACGTCATCTTCAAATTTATCATTCCAGTAGCACAAATATACAACATTTCATATAAACTAAACACTGACGTGTTAGCTGAAACACGAAGCTTGGAAAGGAAAGCAAATGTGTTGTGGGGGTAAAAATGAGGCAAATGGCGAGAGGACAGGTATAACTACACTAATTCCGAACCTTGGTGTTAGATAAAGGGTGAATACAATTGACCAAAAGACTTTGTGGGCCCCACAGACGGTTTGGACATATTGGAGAAGAGAAAATCTCTTACCCGTGCCGGGAATTGAATCCAAAATCGTCGACCCCTTTAGCCTTGCTCCCATACCTTACTGGGCTCTTGTTGTGGGGATATGCAGAATCTGTGCATCAGCCATAAATATACAATGATATTATACGCGTAAAGCAGTCAAATCTGAACTCCGCAGTAAGCGCTCTGCACTCGAGCCGAAAAGTTCCGGAAGCGGTGCGAAAGCCGTAGCATCGTGTGGTGGGTGCTTACACATGCAGCGTCCACCCCTAACCCCCCAACTCTCCGCAGCCGTAGGCTACAACTTTTAATAACCAAACACAACCAAACAACGCTTAATGAAAACGGCATGTTGGGGGAACAACCTGCGTCATTAATATCACAGTGGCGGCACTGGGTCCGACAGTTCTTTGATGTTTCATATACGTATTGTTAAAGTGCAACACTGACACAATCAGCCACAGACTAGGTAAAAAAAACCGACAGAATGCCTGAGACAGTAGTAGGTTGGTTAAAAGAAACAATGATGATTGATTAACCAATTAACCGATTACGCCTCATTCACACTTAAACAGGAAATTAACTAAATATCTGGGAATGGAAATAAAAATACGAAAAACATTAAAATAAAGCCCGCCACTGAACACGGTCTGAAATATTTCTGTGAAGTTCATATACAGAACATGAATTCTGAAAATCTCCTCCTCTATTCCAGTTAGGCTTATAAACCCAAATGTTTTACGCTTGTCTAAAATGTAAGATCCGATTTACATATCCAGGCATCTCGAAAATTTATCTTCTTACTTTGTGACAGGCAGAGACGAGCCCCGTCTTAAAATCAGAGGATATGAATTAGTGCTGCCTCTTCTGGGCTATTGCACAGCTGAAGGGATGGCGATAAATTGAAGGCAGAAATGGAGGAATTGTGGCTAACAGGAGAAAACCGATGACACTCGAAGAGGAAAGCGTTCCATTGTCAGTTCTTCAATCATGAACCGGTGATAAAATCACGTGAGATTTAACTCGTCTCCTCCGTGGAAATGCCCAGTGCATTATTCCCAACACCTGTATGTATATTTTTGTACCATTCATCCTTTTTTCAAAATACTAACGTTACGGTACTTGACACAGTGCTTTTCATTGCAGACCGAATAACATATGTGGCTACACTACCGAATTATCCACATCAGTGTATTTTAATTGATTGTTTTAACAAATGCGACTTTAGCCATATCGAATAGTGTGCTCCCTGATGATGGTGATTACACCGAAACATGTTGGGGCTGTTTTGATGTCAATTTTAATGTAGATTTTAAATTTTTTTTAAGACAATTCAATTGTGCATCAGTTGGTAAACAAACAAACTTTGATAGTATCAAGATGCGCGGTATGTATGCAAAAAAAACCTGTATAATTAATTTCTCTCGTTCCAAAATATTTTCTCAAGTCCATTTTCAATTAAAAAATCTTAGCATTACGGGCGCCATGAATTAAGCCCACATCAAGGACGGTCATTTGTGGCGTGTTTTCGACTAATTAACTTTGCACTCTCCTCTAGTCTACTTTGATGCCAGAGAATAACAAGCAGAGAGCGCAACGATTGGCACAAGAACAGGGTATCCTTGGAATGAAGATATTCGTGATAAGAAAAAGAAGCATATGGTTTATTTGTAAGAGACTTCGTGTTCACGTAATTTGCACTTGCAATGTAATTTTCAAATACGGGAATTTGCCAATTCGTTTACGATAAGACTGACAAAATGAAATGCCAATACAGCGCAGGCTGCTTCCATGCTAATTCATGAAGTGTCTGGCAAAAAGAAAGTCCAACACAGGTTTAAGAAACTCCTACATTATACAAGAACTTGAGTTAGTTTTTGCCACGTCCTACTTTCAGAATTGTAACATCTCTCCCTCAGTACTATTGGTTTCCTTTCATCTCGTCTACATTTCAAGTGGAAAATTCCTAACAATCTTCGCCGCCAAAACTATGTACGTACAAATTGTTAATTTCTCGCATTTCTGGTACATGTCCAGACCATCTTTGCTGATTAAGTTCCTCTTACTTACTCCATGGTGCAGAGTCCTTGAGAAGCTAACTGGTTTGCAGCTAGTCAAGAAATTCCCCACATTTCACGGAACCCGAAGGTTCATTACCGCACTCACAAGCTTCCGCCACCTGTCTGTATCATGGGCCAGCCCAGTCCAGTTCATATACCCACATCCCACCTTCTGGAGATCCATTATAATATTATCCACCCATCTACGCCTAGGTCTCCCAAGTGGTTTTCTCTAGCAAAGCGAAATTAAATTCAAGGTAAAAATTTTTCCTGTGTTCAAATAGCACAAAGCCAAGAAGAAACATGGTGGACAGCAGGTACAGCTCCGCTCATTCTTAACCTTGACACTAAAGCAACATAGTTTGTAGAGCAACTCAGCTCTCATGACACATACTCGTATGTCATCACAAAGTTGCCTGACACGATGCGTTTCGACGTACGTGATTGAACTCTCTTCTGTCTCCCAGAGATTATATTAGCTGCGTATCAGTGCCAATGTGAATTGTTCTACAACAAACACGTTCACTTTGCTCGGTGTTATTTAAATGGTACATAAATCCATAGGAAACTAAACGCTATGATCACTGGCAGCGACATTCACATCATTTAAGTAGCCAAGCTTATTTCGAGAAAATCTGCGTCGACAGATTTACGTCTATTACTTTTTGGTTTTACAAACCGTACGTTTTTATTTAAAAGTTACATGGTATAAGAGTACAAAAAATGTTCAACTAGACAGAATCAGCTTTACTCTGCAGCCGCTTTACTCACAGGGTAAGATCCCCCTAGGAGGATGAGTGAACCCCACAACTAATCTGATCGCACTAGTTAAGAAAAAAATTTCTCCTGTCTGGAATCGAATGCCGGTGGTCCAGTGTCCACCAAGTCCCTATGATGACTGAGCTACCCCCCTTCAATAACGGTCGAGTATTGTATAGTTTAAATATTAAATGGCCCACGTGAGTAACGAGCATCACAGGATGGGATGTCGTTACTTCCATTTTTAAATCCTAACGTTTCTGTCCGCTTTGTCACCGACTCTTGCTACATGAAAAGTCAAGATTGCATCATGACCTATTGTTCGTGTGACGTAGTAACATCGAGATGCAACAACAAGTACAGAAAGTGGACTTATTGGAAGACCATCACTATGTATTACACACGAGAACAGCGCAATGCGAAATGCTACAACTGAATGGACTTCCCTCGTTTTAACCACGAGGGAAATCAGTTACAAAGCCAGCCCTAAAATCAGAGCTGCTGAAGTCCTCAATGATTGGATGACAGAGTAGTCTACACAGAAGCACGTACCGTCTGCTTCAGAATTACAGGAACCTAAACCAGTTACCACGAACTTTCAGCTTATTGAAACAACATTATGTTACATATATCGTGCACGTTTCTACAAAAAATGTATTTTTGTCCCAACAAATGTACTCCGTCGTACAATACACATAACATACGTATATAAAAATTCCTACAAGTTTCGGCACCGTGAAGATGGCACCTGGCTGCCGAAACATGTAGCAGTTTTTGTATGTTTTGTGTATGAGTTATCATGAAGTGCAATTGTTGAAAAAATATTGATATTAGAACAAAGTTTGAAGCACATAAGAAAAAATTCAAGTGGCTGAAGGCGATTTGGAAGGCAAGGAGCAAGGAATTTTCTATTCATCGCCGATGTGTCCTAAGCATGCCTGCCATCCTGAGCACTCCTATGTACCTGTATAACCCAAGGTGTCTTTCCAGTAGGATAAGGACTGCAGAAAAGTAAAGATAATAATCTATTTTAATCTGACAGCCATACCTGGAATACCGAAAATTCTGCCTACTGATATATTGTGCGCCTTCGTGCTGTCGTACTTAGTCACATGGACGACTTTAGAAAGCATGCAGCTTAACACCAATATGTGCAGTCGTAACAAAAGCTTACCTTAATTTAACAATAAAAATATAATAATAATAATAATAATAATAATAATAATAAGGTGAAATGATCCCGTTACAGGCCCGGTGTGACCCAGAGAGTGGGTAGATGTATAGCTGTACTCTTCCATGACCGCGGCACTAGAAGGGGGTGAGTGGTCAGCAGCACGCCCCGGCCGCACTTTACCCCCGGGAAAGACCCGGTACCCGTTTTACAGGAGGCTGGGTGGGC
>Ga0123355_10018865_pt1 | contig 10967 bp, 7 predicted proteins | sample TergutEmb28metaG_3_FD_89872 | JGI IMG/M metagenome (GOLD analysis project Ga0123355, IMG submission 89872) | Embiratermes neotenicus P1 segment gut microbial communities from Petit-Saut dam, French Guiana - Emb289 P1 | ecosystem: Host-associated > Arthropoda: Insects > Digestive system > Gut ...
AGTTATCAGTTATCAGTTATCAGTTCTTGGGTAATCGGCCGATTGGCGTTTATCAAATAAAAAATTTTAGGAGGAATGGACTATGGCTAATAGCATAGTTACCACAAAACCGCCTTTCGAGGTTTCCGTTGGGGCGGCGTTTTTTTGTGTTATTGATGAGCGCGATAACACAAATATTACTTACAAAAACACCGTGGTGCGCCAGGATGTGGTGCGCGAGCTTGGCATCACCCCCACCGTGGTGGAGCAAGAAATTTGGGCAAGCGGGGTTATGTTTGAATACATAAGCCAAACAACGGGCGCGGATATCGCACTTAATGCTGTCGCGCTGGATTCGGATTTGCTTATCGAGCTTTCGGGCGCGAATCAAGAAGATGCTTTTGTTTTTAATCGTGTTAATGATTTGGAAAAAGAGTTTGCGTTTGGCTATTGGGGCGAAAACCGCGATGGTTCGATGGTTTTCTATTGGCATCCCCTTTGCAAAATTACCGCGGGCGAAGAAACTAAATCAACCCGCACAAATGACCCATCCGACCCGCAAAAGAATTATAATATCAAGGTTATGCCTTTTGGTGGCGGCGATAGCGGCGGCGTTTGGCGCGTTCGTTATGACCAGAAAAAAGCGGCCGAAGCGGGTTTTGTGCCACTTACCGTTGATGAGTTTTTTGGCCAAGTAATTTATCGTGAAGAGCAGATGCCTGCGCCGGTGCAGGCTTAGTGATTAGTGATTAGTAATCAGTAATCAGTAATCAGTTTTGGGGTCGTAGGGGCGCACAGAACGCCGTGCGCCCGTGCGCCCATATGTGGAGATATTTTGGAGGATTGAGAATTATGAAATTTGAAAAGAGTAGGCTGGAGCCTGTTATGATAGAAATTGGTGGGGTTTTGTATCCCATTAATGCTAATTTTAATGCCATGGCGGAGCTGGAAGAGCATTTTGAGCTTTCATATAGCGCGGTGATTGAAAAAATTGCTTCGCAAAATCTTAATGCGCGCCAGCTGCAATTTGTGCTTTGGGTGCTTCTTAAAAATGGTGGGGTTAAAGTTACACAAGAAGAAATTGCTCAATCGGCCTTCACATTCGATATTATTGATGTGCTGGCGGACGCGCTTATTCGGGCGAATAAGGTTTTATCCATCATAGCGGAGCAAAATGAGGGTGATTCAGAAAGAAAAAACCCGAAGCCAGCCTAGATTTTAATTGGTTTTATCATATTAATTTTGCACAAACAAAACTAGGCTGGACATATGAGCAGTTTATGAGCAGCAATATGTATTTTTATTTTGGAATTGCCCAGGAGTGGCTGCTGGCAAATGGGGCAAAACGCAAGAATGATGTTTTTAGTAGTGACAATGAAATACAGCCCATAAAGGTGAAATATTTTGACGATTTGCCTGCTGGGTCTTGGTAGGGGAATGGCAATGTGCGGGCGAACACAGTTCGCCCCTACGATGTCAGTGGTTGTAGGGGCGAACTGTGTTCGCCCGTGTTTTGGGGGCGGTTTTTTTATGGCGGAAATACGAATTAGCATCGAAGGCGCGCAGGGGTTTAATCAAAAGTTGCGCGATATTAATAATAAGCTAGCGATTAGCCGCGGCGAGCTGGAAAAAGTTGCAAATGGCTTTGCGGCCAATGAGCGCGCGGCAAACACGCTGGCGCAAACCAAAGACCATTTAAGCGAAGCTTTGCAGCTAAGCACCGAGCGGCAAGCAGCCCTGAACAGCGCGCTGGAAGCGGCCACGACAAAATATGGCAAAAATTCTAGCGAAGCTTTGGAGCTTCGCGCAAGCATCATTCAAACCGAAGCCGCCCAAAGCGATTTGGAGCGGCAGCTGCGCGAAACTCAAAGAGCCATGGACGGCCAGGATTGGAGCGAATTTGGCCGCGGGCTGGAAGCAGCCAGCAGAGGATTAACCGCCGCTGGCGATAAAATGAAGCGAATCGGCCAGGGGCTAAGCAGCAAAGTTACCGCGCCGCTTGTTTCCATTGGCAAATCTGCCATTAGCATGGCGGCGGATTTTGGCTCGGCCATGAACGATTTGCAAAGACAAACGGGCATGAGCGCGCATCAGGCCGAGCAGCTTGGCCGCGCTTTTCGCGAAATGGCATTATCAGGCGATTATGGCACATTTAGCGCGAGAGAAATAGCGGCGGCATATGATGGCGTTGCCGAAAAAGGCCACGATGCGGCATATGCCCAGGAGCTGATGCGCGCGGCAATGGTGCTGGCAACAGCAACAGGCACAGATTTGGGCGACAGCGCGCGCATTTTAAGCAGCCAGCTGGAAAACGCGGGCAAAGGAGCAGGCGCGGCCGAAAGCCTAATCAACACATTTGCCGCGGCAAGCAGCCGCACGGGCATTGGGCTAGATAGCCTTAGCACAAAACTAGGAAACACAAATCGCGCGCTAGATAGCGCGGGCATTAGCACAACAGCCGCAACAGCGGTTTTTGGAAATTTATATGCCGCGGGCATAAGGGGCAGCCAGGCTTATGATGGCATGAATGGGGCGATTAATGCCCTGCTGAACCCATCGGACAAGCTTAATGGGCTTTTTGATAGCTTAAATGTTTCGGCTTTTAATATGACAGATACAAACCGCAGCGCGCTGTATGTGCTTTTCGAGCTGGCTGACGCGGCGGAGCAAAGCGGCGATTCGCTAAAATCTTATAAAATTATGCAAGAATTAAGCAGCGCGGCTGGCGAGGATTTTGCCTCCCAGCTTTTGGAAGGCCGCGGCGCGATTGCCCAGCTTATTCCAGAGCTTTATGAAATTGCAAAGGCAACAGACGGCACAGGAGTAGCTTTTGCCATGGCCGCAGAGCATGGCGACTGCTTAACAAGCAAATCGGCCAAGCTCAGGAGTGCCTTTGAAGATGTCAAAATTCAAATCGGCCAGCATTTGATGCCCCATGCACAAATGCTTATCGGCGGCATTAGCAGCCTTGTTGAGCGTTTTGCAAATTTGAATGATGGCACACAAAAAATCATCATCGGCATGGCGGCAATGGCAGCGGCCGCGGGACCCTTGCTAAAAATAGGCGGCAATGTGGCCACGCTTTTTGGCGGAGTCACGGGCGCGGCGGGCAAATTGACAAAAGCCATAGGCGCGGCGGGCGGCGCGAAAGCATATCTCGCTAAAAAATTTCCAGTTATAACAGCTGGTTTGAAAGCCACAACCGCCGCCACTATCGCATCTGGCAAAGCAAATACGGTGGCGGCCGCGAAAATGAAAACTTTTGCCGCGGGAATGAAGGCAAAAGCCGCGGGCATGGGCATTGTGAAAGTCGGCCTGACGGCTGTTTCGGCTGGTTTTATTAAGCTTACGGCGGCCATGCTGGCCAATCCCATTGGGGCTATCATCGCGGGCGTGGCAGCTCTGACCGCGGGCATTATTGCTCTTGTAACCATACTCGGCCGCGCTAGCGAAGAATATAAAGAAATGGCCGAAGACAGCGCGAATTGGCTTGATAAACAAAGGGATATTACAAATGCCGCGGCCGCAAGCGCGGAAGCTTTTGAGCAAAGCGCGCGAGCGGCGCAAAATAATGCTAAACATTATGATAGTTTGGCGGCGGAGCTTATGGAGCTGGCTGGCCAACACGAACACACCGCGGCCGAAATGGCGCAAATGGAATATTTGATGGAAAGGCTTAATAGCAGCACAGATGGGCTTAATCTTGCTTTTGATGAACAAACAGGCGCGCTAAGCATGACAGCAGACGCGCTGGCAAGTTATATGACCGCCGCAAGAGCGCAAGAAACCCTGGATGCAAAGCTAAAAGAGCGCAACAGATTGCAATTAGAAGCAAGAGAGATTGCCGATGGAAAAGCAGAAAGCGAAAGGCGGCTTTTGGAATTGCAAGAAAAGCAAGAAGATGGCTCGCGAAGAAACCGCAGAGAGCGCAATCTTTTGGCGGATGCCATCGCCTACGAAAAAGAAGCCCTAGCACTTTTAACAGATGCTTTTTATGCAAATGGAGAAATGCAAGACGCGCTAACGGACGGAATTTATGTTTATCGCGAAGCGGTCGAGCAAATGCGCATAGCGCAAATCGAAGCCGCCAGCAGCTTGGATACGGTAACAGACGCGCTCCATGCTCAGCAATTCACCATCGAGCAGTGGGAAAAAGCCCAGAGCGATGCTCTTAAAAAAATCCAAAATGCTTTTGAAAGTTATAAAAATATTGCAACAAATGCTTTTGATAGAGTGGGCGAACGCGCCGAGCTTTCTGCGGATGAAATGATAGCCAATATGCGCCATAATACTGATGCAATGGAGCAGTGGAGCAAGGATTTGGCCGAGCTTGTTAAACGCGGCGTGGATGAGGGGCTGGTTGAGCAGCTTCGCGCTGGTGGCGTGGAAAGCCGCGCCACAGTAAGCGCGCTTGTTGATGCTTGCGATGAGGAAATTGCGGAGCTTAATGATGTTTTTGCCCGCGGCATTGAAGCAGCCATGGACACCGCGAAAAGAGCCATGGACCCACACGGCATTGCAGATTCGGCCGATGAGCTGATTGACCATGTTGCTCTGACCATCCTAAACAACAACGCTATGGACGACGCGCTAATCGAAACCATCGGCAATGCTTTTAGCCGAATGGGCGATGCCATCGACCAGGCCGATTTTGGCACCCATGGCGAGGCTACCATTGGTGGTTATGTGCAGGGCATTTATGGGATGCAGCAGGAAGTGGACAAATCCGCCCGCGATACCGCAAACACATATATGGACGGCATTACGAACGAGCTGGACATGCGCAGCCCCAGCCGCGAAATGCAAAAAATCGGCAAAAACGCCAGCAAAGGCCTAATTTTGGGCGCAGCGCGCGAATTGCCCCAAGTGGAGCAAACCGCCCGAAGCATAGCCAGGGCTTTGATAAGCACTTTGACCAGCAAAATGGGCAATTTCCAGCAAACAGGAACAGAGATTGCCAGCGGGGTTGCCCGCGGCATTGCAAATGGCGGCGGCATCGTGCAAAACGCGGCTAGTGGCATGATTAATAACGCGCTTAGTGCCATGCGCGCCGCGGCGCAAATTAATTCGCCATCGCGCGCCACCATGGCCATTGCAGATTTTTTGATGCAGGGCATTGTGGATGGCACCACCAAACGCCTGGAAGATGTTAGGGACGCATCTGCGGATGTTATGTATAATTTCACAGATGGGCTAATGGATGGCTATGCGGAAATGTTTGGCCAGCTGGAAGAAATTGTGGCTGCCAGCGGCAGCGATTTGCTGAAAGCCGAGCTGGCTAATTTTGATAAGATTTTGGATAAGACCGATAGCAAAAATGATGCAAGAAGTGCAAAAGAGCAAAGTGCGGCGGCAAAGCGCGTGCGCGATTTTGTTAATTTTAACACAGAAATTGTGGAAGCTCTTGGGGGGCATCATAACCAGCTGGCGCAGATGGTGCAAAATGCTAATCGCGAGGAAGAAACGATTATTGAAGATAGCATGGCGCGGCAAATTCGCGCGCGGCTGGATATTATTGGCAAGCATATTAGGGCGGTGCAAGATAGCACCCGCGATATTATTGCGGAATATGACAAACAGCATCGCGCGCTGATGCAAAGCATGGATGATGGCGAAAACGAAGCTTTGCGCGCTTTGCAAGGCCGCATAGATGCCATTAGCGAGCAAACCCAGGCCGAAAACGAGGCTATTCGCGAGCAGCAAGAGCAAAGGCGGCTGGCGGATTTGCAAGCGGCCATCGATGCCGCAAAAACAAGCGACGAAAGAGCCGCCGCCACCGAAAGATTTAACGAAGAAGCCCAAAGGCAGCAGCGCGAAGCACTGCTGCGGGCAAGAAGCGCGGAGCAAGCATCGCTGCGGGAGCAAATGCAGGATATTAGAGAGAATTATCGCGAGCGCAGAAGTGAGGCCAAAGCAAATCATCAGGCGAATATAGACCAGGCCAGAGCCGATGAAAAAGTGCAATTAGAATTTTTGCAATCTCTTGAACAAATAGAACAAAATAGTTTTGATGCGCGGCAAAAACAGCTGGATGGCTATTTGCAAAACCAGCAAAGAGCCGTGGAGCAAAGCCAAAGAAATTTGACAAATACTCTTAATAGCTATATTCCAAGATGGAGCGATGCGAGCCGCGGCGCGAATCAAGCATATTTGCGCGAAATTCAAAATGCCATGCCAAAATTCGAGGAAGCAGGCAAAAGCATCACCACAGGGGTTGCCCGTGGCATCACTAGCGGCGGCAGCATGCTTTCTGGCGCGGCGGCAAATGTGATACACATGGCTCTGGCGGCCATGCGGGCGGCCGCGGCGATTAATTCGCCTTCGCGAGCCACCATGACCCTTGGCGGCCAGCTGATGGATGGGCTGATGGGCGGCATGCAAAGCAAAATGGGCGAGCTGGCTGCTTATTGCAAAAGCATAAGCGATAAGGTGATTAGCGCGCTGGCAACAGGATTTGATGGGGCGGAGCTTATTAAAAGCTCGAAAAGCGCGCTGGCGGCCATGGGGGCGGCTTTGCCCGCTTTGGAGAGCGGCATGCATCATGTTCTTGGTGGCAGTAATAATTATAGCCAAAATTATACTATTAATATGGGCGGCACATATCACATTCGCGAGGAAGCAGATGTTGCGAGGATAGCCGATAGCGTGGCGCGCAAACTTGGAAAAGATGTGGATAATTTTAGCAAAACAAGGGGGGTGCGGATTTTATGATTGGTTTTTTCTTTAAAAATCAGCATAGCCGCGATTTTTGGATGAGCATGGAAAGCGCGGCCCGCCCGCTGCTGCCCCAGCTTCGCAGAGGCGAATACGAAATCGCAGGCAGACACGGCACAGTGCAATTTGGCAGCGAAACATATGCCAAACGCTATATTGATATCGATATTGCTTTTGCTAGGCGCGATGCGCGGGATTTGCAAACGCTGGCGCGCCAGCTGGCGCATTGGCTGAGCGGCGAGGGGCTGCTTTGGTTTGATGATGAGCCAGATAAGGCCTATGATGCGAAGATTTATGATGCGGTGGATACCGAGCAGCTGCTGCGCGTGGGGCGCGCCAGCATCACTTTTGAATGTCAACCATTTGCTAGGAGCATCCATTTTTTGCAAAATGTGCAGGCAAATGCCCAAAGCGGCTCAGTAGCGCAAATTTATAGCCACGGCACGGTGGATACGCCCGCTATTATTATTTTGACCAATACGGGGGATTTGGCTATGGGGGATGTTTGGGTTAGTCGGCGGGCACTTAATCGTTAGTAATCAGTTATCAGTTATCAGTTATTTGTGGGTTGTCTGCGGGGCGGATGGGGGGGTTGCGCCTGTGTTGCCCCGAATTCATGGCTAGCCCCCGCGGGCTGCCAAAAATTACAATAGGCAATAATCATTTAAAATAAAAAGGAGAGATTACCATGCAAGCAAGCACGCATCTAGAACATGCACTACTCAACCATTTTTTCAGAGGCCAGACGGTGGCTTCGCCGCAAAATCTTTTTCTCGCGCTTTATATTTCCGACCCGACTGATGATGATATCGGCACGGAAATCGCGGGGGGCGGCTATGCGCGCCAGCCCATCACATTTGGGCTGCCCGAGCAAATCGGCGGCCGCGGGCAAATCACTAATAATGCGCAAATCACATTTCCAAATGCCACGGCAAATTGGGGCACGATTTCCCACTGGGGCGTGAGAGATGCCGCCACCGGGGGGAATTTGCTTACATATGCGCCGGTGCCTACTCCGAAATTGATTGAGAGCGGGGATGAGGCTAAGTTTAATGTTTCGGCTATTACTGTTGCTGTGGATTAAAATCAGTAATCAGTGATTAGTAATCAGTAATCAGTAATCAGTTGGTGGCGGGAAACCCGCCTGGGGTTGTAGGGGCGAACTGTGTTCGCCCGCCTGTTGCCCGGATTCATGGCCAGCCCCTGGGGGAAAACCCGCTGCTTAAAACCATTTTTTTAACAACAAAAAGGAGGGCGACAAAATGCAGACTGTTGCTTTTAACCGCGGGCGTTTTAATCGCTCCGTTTGCAAGGATACTAATTTTTCGGGCGCGGCGGCCATGGGGCTTTTTGCTGATGGCAAAATGAATGCGGCAAATGCATTTGCTGGTGGCGCGGCCATTGCCATTTTGGCTTTTGATACTAGCTTCGATGGCGCGATTATTGGCATGCGCGCTGGCGGCCAAATCACTCGAACCCGCATTTTGGGCGAGATGCAAGATGCTACCCGCCAGCCAAAATTCAACCGAATGGGCTTTAATCGTGGCAAATTTAATGCATCCGCCCATATTCGCTCGCTTGCCAGCGTGGGCATGAGCGCGCAAGGCAATTTAACCGCCATTCGCGGGATGAGCGGCGCAGCAGAAATAGAAATTGCCGCCCAAAGCGGCATTTTGAATACATCAAGCACGCTTGAAGGCGCGGCCAGCGTGCTTTTGGCCGCAGATGGACAAGTGATAGCCGCGCGCACTTTTGAAGGCTCCGCCGAGATGGCCATGGCCGCAGAAGGATTTATGAACTGGGTGCAAAATTTTAGCGGTGCGGCCGCTTTTGCTTTGGAAGCCACCAGCCAAGAATTTAACACTTTCACAATTTCATATATCCATTTGCCTGGCCTTGTTTTGCGCCCTGGCGATGAGCTGATAATCGATACGGATGCAAAAACCATACTCCATAATGGCGAAAATGCAATGCGCCATTTAAACCGCCATAGCGAATTTTTTAATTTTCATCCGCGGGAAAATGAGGTTGTTTATACTAGCAATAATGCGGATGCTAGGGCGCAGATGAGGGTTTTGTGGAAGGATGCTTGGGTTTGATTAGTAAATCAGTTATCAGTTATCAGTTATCAGTTATCAGTTGTCAGTTGTCAGTTGTTTGCGGGTTGCCCGCGGGGCGGATGGGCGGTTTTGCGCCTGTACGATGGCCATTGTGCCTGGGAATCCCGCAGTCATCCCAACTGATAACTGATAACTGATAACTGATAACTAATCCCTCAGAAAGGAGATGTTTAAAATGACCACAACGGCGAATATGCCGCGGATTTATAATCAGCAAAACCAGCTGGAAGCCATACTCGAAATGGCCATTAATATTGGTTATAAACAAACGATGGGCGGTTTGTGGACGGCCACATTCACCCTGCCCCAAGACGACCCAAAAAACGAATTTTGCAAGCCTTTCAGCTATGTCGAAATTTTTGATGGGGCACGAAGGGTGGAGCTTTTTCGCATTATCGGCAGCACGCTTTCGCGCGGGGCGCAGGGTTTTGTGGTTTATGATTGCGAATTTGTCATCGCCACTTTGCTGGATGATGTTTTGGTTAAATTTCGCCAATTTGGCGGGGCGCAAATCACCACCGCTCAGGTGATTAATTTTATCCTAAATCAGCAAACAGTGCGAAATTGGCAGCTTGGCCGCTGCGATTTTGCTCATCAGTTTAATTACAAATGGGAAAGCGAAAATTTGCTGGCGGCTCTTTTTTCCATCCCCCGCCCTTTTGCCCAGCAGTGGCAATTTTCTTATGATACGACCGTCTATCCTTGGCGGGTTAATTTGGTGCTGGCCGAGCAGGAAATCTCTTGCGAAGTGCGCTATGGCAAAAATATGCAAAATATTGAGCGTCAAATCGATGCTAGCAATCTTATCACGCGGCTTATTCCCCTTGGCTATGGCGAGGGGGTTAATCAGCTGACCATAGCATCCGTTAATGGCGGGCGCGATTTTTTGGAAGCGGATACGGCCGCCATTTGGGGCAAAAAAACCAGCATCTGGACAGACCGCCGCTTCGAAGATGCTGCCGCGCTTATGGCAACAGGCGCGGCCATGCTAGATGGGCTGAAAAACCCGTGGATATGCTACACAATAAGCTCCATAGACCTTTTCAAAGCCACCGGGCACGATTTTGACCTTTTGCAAGCTGGCCGCATGGTGCGGGTTATTGATAGCATTAGCAATATTAATGTGGATACGCGCATTGTTAGCATCGAAAAAACTGATATTAGCAAAGCTGATATTAAAGTGGTGATAGAAAATCATGATAAAAATGTGGCGGGGAGCATAGCAATGCTGGCCGAGCGCGCCAGGATTAATGATACATATGCCCAAGGGGCAGAAACCCTTATCACCATTCCTTATATCGACGATGCCGACCCGCAACATCCCGCGGTTTTTGAATTTTTCATCCCGCAGGAAATGGTTAATATCAATCAGGCATTTTTGCGCCTGCGCTTAGAGCCTTTTCGGGCAACATCGCGCGCCATTCGCGGCGGCGGCGGCCTGACGGAAACAACAACAAGCGGCGGGCAAGTGGCGCAGTCCACAGGGGCTGGCGGCGGAATTTGGCAATCGACCGAAAGCTCGATACAAATCGCGCAAACAACCGAATTGAATCGCTCACAGAGATACACTTCCGAAGGTGGTAGCGGAAATCCATCGACATCGGAATCGGTGGCACTTATGAATCAAAATACTGCGCCAGAGTTTTCGATGAGCATACAAGGAGCTAATCATAACCACGGAATACCAGAAGGCGCATGGTTAATGGTTCAAAGTGATGGATGGCATGTTAATGATGCTGGGCGCATAGTTGGCGGCACTACCACCAGGCTCGCACCAAGCGGGGCGCATACCCATTTGCCCCATAGCCATAATGTTCCATTGCCTACACATACACATATTGTAGAGATTGAAGGACATAGCCACGACGTTACCATTCCAGCACACAACCACCAGCTACATGTTGACTCGCACACACACAGCGTTAATATCGCCGCCCATAGCCACAATATCACCATTCCCGACCACACCCACGAGGTGGAATTCGGCATTTTTCAAGGCACAACCGCCAGCAGCATAAGCATAAGAGTGGACGGCAGAAATATTCCCATAAACATGAACCAACTGCAAAATATCGACATAAGGCCATTTTTGCGCACAGATAGCAGCGGACGAATCGCCCGCGGCACTTTCCATAGGCTGGAAATTATCCCAGA
>Ga0123355_10018867_pt1 | contig 10966 bp, 5 predicted proteins | sample TergutEmb28metaG_3_FD_89872 | JGI IMG/M metagenome (GOLD analysis project Ga0123355, IMG submission 89872) | Embiratermes neotenicus P1 segment gut microbial communities from Petit-Saut dam, French Guiana - Emb289 P1 | ecosystem: Host-associated > Arthropoda: Insects > Digestive system > Gut ...
GAGGCTGAGGGTGTTTGAGAACATGGTGTTGAGGAGAATATTTGGACCTAGGAGGGACGAGGTAACGGGGGAATGGAGGAGACTGCATAACGAGGAGCTAAATGATTTGTACTGCGCACCCAGTATTGTGCGGGTGATAAAATCGAGAAGAATGAGACGAGCTGGGCATGTGGCGCGTATGGGTGAGGAGAGGGGGTGTATAGGGTCTTGGTGGGGAAACCGGAGGGAAGGAGACCATTGGGGAGACCTAGGCGTAGCTGGGTGGATAATATTAGGATGGATCTCCAGGAGGTGGGATGTGGGTATATGGACTCGATTGGGCTGGCCTAGGATAGAGACAGGTGGCGGGCGCTTGTGAGTGCGGTAATGAACCTACGGGTTCCGTGAAATGCGGGGAATTTCTTGACTAGCTGCAAACCAGTTAGCTTCTCAAAAAGGACTCTGCACCATGGAGTAAGTAAGTAAGTAAGTAAGTAAGTAATACTCTGGTATTGCCATGCAAGTGTACGCTGTATGAATGTCATTCAAGTGCGTCGCAGCCCCCCCCCCCCAAACCGATGGTCTTGAGTGTTACGACTACATGAAACTGATGGCAACAATCTACGAATTTCGAGTCCTGAAGTTTCAAGTCCTGTGGGATAGCTACCGAAGTTCCCGGAGGATCCTACTTCAGGCTGAAGCAGTCCGAAACATCGTTAAGTACTCGCACAAGACGCAGCGTCACCTCTCAAGTTCAGCAACACCGCAGCGACAGTATCATATCTCACAAATAACAGTCACGGGGATAACCGAAACGTCAGAGAAAATAAACCCGTAACGCTTAAAATCACATTTGGCAGGAACGAAACCTCTGGTCCATACAAAGGTTACAATTTTACGATATGCAAACACGAAAACTGCTTTTTCATTCTTCTGTGTTCTGAATTACAAATTTCGGAATCGTGCCGTGTCTCCTGCAGTTTCGCCACAAGATATCACTCCCATCACGCAGTGTCCCCTGCAGTTTCGCCACAAGATATCACATCCATCGTGCGGTGTCTCCTGCAGTTTCACCACAAGATATCACATACTTGGCGGTCGGTCGCATTCTTCTGTTCCACAAGGGACCTACACACGAGGTACGGTAGCTCAGCTGGTATAGTAACTAGGCAGACCGAGAAACCGGAGTTCGATAGCCGGGGGAAGGGGGATATATTTCTTCTCCAGAACGTCGAGATCGACTGCTGGTCAATGTGTACCGGGGGTTAAAACGGCCGGAGCATAACGATGAACACTCGCTTCCATCCGGTGCCGAGATTCGGAATACGTGAATTTACACTGCCACTCTCCCCATGGCACTTTTAAATCGTGGTGCTTAATCAAGCACCGACACACCCCCACCTTCGAGCGCTCAACTCAAAAAACGCCCACAGAAAATTTTCCGCTCTTCATACCAACTTGCGCATACACTGAAGGATAAGAATACGAATGATGGCGAAGGGGACACTGTGTCAGGGGCAGATTGGAGTAAGCTGGCTCAGGCCAAAGCGCAGCGGCGTACTCCTGTGGACATAGCAATAAACTTTCAGATTTTATTTTGGGGAATCCCCTGAGTAGCTGAGCAACTGCTAGGTTCCCAAGAATGACTCTGTTGTACTTCTGCCATTCTGAACTGGAACCTTCCGAATTTGTAGTGGTTAAAAACAGAATCGAAGCTGGCAGTAACAAACGGCAAGGAGAGGAACATATTATTTAGTCGGTATTACAGTCTCGAACATTGCCGAGAAGATATCACAGCCGTAGGCCAGTGGGTGCAAATTCAGCGAAATCGTGATACCGTATCTTCAGTCATGGGCCTTACGGAGTCGAAGTGGTCAGTGCAAAGAATGCCTGTAAATATAGGATTTTCGTCATACTTGTGAGGCCCTTACATGCCTGAAGGTGGGTGCCCAACATGCCGGTCCGCTGTATGTGTCAACTGCCAGTATGAGAACTGCTTTTGTCGGCTGTTTTATCTCTGGTTTGTAAGACGATAAACACAACCTTCCACGCCTTGTGTTGACCCACTTCTCAAGAGGCAGCCAGCAGTGATGGGATCTTGTGCACATCAGAGAAGCACACCGCAGTTGGAGTGCGATGTGTGACACATCTCCCAGTCCTGCTTCCAAATACCGTTACCCAATTATTATTCTCATCCAGAATCGGTTTGCGCGTTTGAAATGAGAGGCAGACTGATGGCAGCTTGACTGCTTCTATCAGCTGTGTTGTGTTTATCTGTCTAAAGCTTGAAGTTAATATAAATAAACTGCATTATGCTGGGTCTATAAATTGCGTGTTCGACAGGCCCTATTGCGGTCTGATATCGCGGGTCTGTATATCGCTGTGGCCATACGGTAGGTCCTGTGCGGATATTGGACCTACACGTTGTCACAACTGTGTATTACTGTATTTTGGATAACGCTTTTGAGGCCCAGTGGTCACTATATGTACCACCAGGTTTAACATTCAGTAATTCCACGATCCGCCCACACAGTGTATTTGTGTGTTTTGTGTGGATCTGAGAAAAAACAGCAATTATTTCCCTATACAGCATTAACTGACTGGTTTGTATAACTGAGACGGAGTGTTTACTGCGCGGTACGGACTGAGTATTTAAATGTAATTTGGGTTATATGCTTTATATGCTTCTGAGAACAAACAGCGATTATTTCCCTATACGGCATTAACTGACTGGTTTTTATAACCGAGACGGAGTGTGTTTACTGCGCGGTACGGACTGAACTTTTAAATATAAATCGATTTTTCATTTTACTGTCCTTTCATTCCTGGGCTTCCTCTCTGATATAGGCTAAATGGTTTGGACTTGGGAGTGGCAAAGAGGAGGCAGAAGTGGCAGGGGAAGCCACAGTTCTTTGTTGCCAAAGCCAGGGGTGGTGGGTTAGAACAGAAACTATCCCCGGCAATCTGCCACAAGGCACTCTCTTTACATGTTACAACCAATTTCTTCTGCAGTCCTGTATTTTGTCCAAAACTAGTGTTACATTTAAATCCCTTTCCATTTCTGTATTTGTTTCAAAACGTCCAAGTGTATCCTGCTGTTTTTCTCATATGTTTCATCTCTGCTGCTCTTATTCTTCTTGCGTCTCCTGCTTCAATGGTCCAGTTTTCACTCCTGTATAACAGAGCTGGATTGGCCATTGTATTGTACAATTCTATTCTTCCAACGCTGATTAATGTCCTTCAGCAACGTAAAACTGGTTTGTTCTGGTAGCAGCGATGCCGTGTGTTTACTGCGAAGTGGCAAATTTAATGTCCAAGAAATCCAAGATCAAAGTTTGTGGATTTCTTGGCCGCCTGAAGATGAGGCCGACAGGCTGTCTCGAAACGTCGGTAAGCATTTACCACTACATGTTGCTCAACAACCCACAAGAGCGCAGATCTCATCCACATCCCGGCGAAAGCCTGTAACTGCTCTCGCACTGTTCTGTCTACAACAGATGTCTACTGCTGTCAAACACGACAGCCGTCAACAATTCCAGTTATGCTTATTCACAACGACGCATTACAAGCAAAGCAACAGGCGTCGTTCGATTGTGCGTCGAGCAATCTAGCAGCGGTGCTGCACCAAGGTGCGTTGTGTGTTGCTGTACCAGTACGGGGCGAAGAACCTCTCTACATACCTCAACATGCACAACCCTTCACAAGCAACTGGTTAGTATATTAACCACCTACCTTTACGCGCAGTAACTCGGCGCTGAATGAACGGGACTTGTATAACCACCCGTTTTTTTTCTAAATACATCAGTATGTCAACCATCTTCGTAACAGAGATACTGTATGCTTTCTAGGAGGTAAAAATGAACTCTGACACATTAGTGTGATAAAATTCACCCCAAATATCTTTTCCACGGTTCTTTAAAAAATACGGAAGCTACAAAGAATAATGCAAGAATATCGCATTACCCACTATATATATATATATATATATATATATATACAGCAACAAGATACAGTACTAAATACAGCCAACGTAAAGCCTCTAAAGCACTGACAAACCTGAATTATATATAAATACCCAGTCCGTACCGCGCAGTAAGCACACTCCGTCTCGGTTATACAAACCAGTCAGTTTAATGCTGTATAGAGAAATAATAGCTGTTTCCTCTCAGATCCACACAAAACACATAAATACACTGTGCGGGCAGAACGCAGAATTGCTGGATGTTGAAACCTGGCAGTACGAACAGTGACGTCCGAGATGCGAAATTAAAACAGCCCAAACCAGCGTTCCTCAACCTGTGTTCCGAGAGACGAACATCCGTAATGGCGAAACAGCTTTATTGGCGGTCCGAAATCTGTATGTACAAATTAAATTTCGTGTGGCGACATTCCACACTGATCATTTCGTCGCTGGAAGCACGCAATCAATCAATCCACCGATCGCTGCTTCATTCCAGCAGCTTCCTGATTCTGCAGCCCATTCGGTCAGCACAACTGGCCATGAACAGTCGATGTATCAGGCCAAACGATCAAGTTAGCGATCAGTTTGGGGTAAGCTGTCGATAATGTGCATGTAATGTACATAAACGGTAAACAAATTCTGGTATTTAGTTTTGTATTTGACTTATCGTGGGCAGGCAGGTGTTCCTCAGTAGGTTCTGTAGCTTACTTAGGGTGCCGTGAGCTACCAGACTCTTGGGTAGCATGGTTCTAGACAGCTCCCAGCTCCCGTTATGGTCCGTCAACTTACCAACTTCGTCTACCGCCTTTCTCTGCAGCTTGCAACATCACTAGTCCATTACAGAAAGGCAATAACGTTTCGCAAATACACCACCGGCTACAAAATACAGTACAAAGATACCGCCATTTTGCCACGCCTTACTGTTTTTCTTAGCTACTTCGCTATGTAGGAATCTAGGAAGTGTCATCCCCGTTGTGTGTATGTAACTAGGAAAATGGTATTTTGTCAAACACAACTGTGCCCCAATAGGTGTATTAGTGACTATAATGGGCAACTACATGTTTCTGCCTGTACTGGCCATCTTCAGGTTGTCTTAGGAGAACTTACGATCTTACTATAAGCATAGCGCGCGCACGTGGTGTAGAGATCTCTTCATACGGGCCTTATTTGCAACAAGTAAAGCTAATTTGCGGAGGTGTGCCGAGCACTATGATTATCAACATTATCGGTCTGTCTTTATAATGCACACACAGTGTGCTCTATGTGAGACAGTAAATAAATCTTCACAATACACGCACGAATGTCAGTTTTCAAGGCTGTGCCGTGGTTCCGGGATCGATCGATCCATCTATCTCGTTTTTCTCCTAGTTCTGCCGTTTCCCCCGTCAGTGTCCTTCCATCAATGCTCCATGCTCCACATTCATCTTCATCTTGATACTACTACTGTCATAAGGACAAGCGGGCAAAACCTGGGTAAATTCAAACAAAGCAACGCTCTTTTATACATCGTGAGAGTACTGTCAAGGACAAGTACCTTCACGATGTCAATCTTGAGAGGGTTAGTATGTGGTGAACACCGCCGAATGCTTCACGGATGGAGCCAGGATGGGGCGCATATTGGGCTACAACCTAATGTTAACTTAATATTGTACAGTATGTTCATAATTGTGTGTCGTCTTCATGAGACCAACACTTAATGCACTATCTTCCGTACACCAAGCTACGTTGCGTTGACGGAGAGTGAAGGCTGAATGGTACTGCCCGAAGATGGCGAAAACGAGCGCCGAAACGCGTCGGAGTGTCGGTCACAAAATCTAACTCGGTGTACGGAAGACAGTGCATTACGTTTTTACGTTTTGTTGACGGTGCATCCTAATATAACGGTAGTCTTTTTCTTTTACCAACTTCATGCACAAACTATTTTAGTATATTTATTACATTCCTCTACATGGTTCGAGCACTACTGTGCTCATCTTCAGGAGGACAATTGTATTAACACAGCATCTGGTATCGTCACTCTAGAAACGAGTGGTTTAAATATTTTAGTAATTTAGACCACTCACTTGTTTCCAGAGTGACGACATCAGATGCTGTGTTAATACAACTGTACTCCTGAAGATGACCACAGTAGTGCTCGAAACATGTAGAGGAATTTATCTCAATAATTAACCAACTTGATGCACAACTTTTTGTTTTACAATAAGTTTATTTCACGCCTCTACATGTTTCGAGCACATGTGCTCATCATCAGGAGGTCAAAATTGCATTACACAGCCTCTGGTACCATCACCCCTATATGTGTTATGATACCAGAGGCTGTGTAATGCAATTTTGACCTCCTGATGATGTGCACATGTGCTCGGAACATGTAGAGGCGTGAAATAAACTTATTGTAAAACAAAAATTTTGTGCATCAAGTTGGTTAATTACCGAGATAAATATACTGAGATGCACGGTCAGTTAAACGTCAAAAAATGTAGAGGAATGTAATAAATGTATTAAAATAAAGAATTTGTGTATCAAGTTGGTAAAAAAAAAAAAGACTATCAGTGCATTAAGTGATGGCTGAATGAAGTCGCAATACATGCCTAACGAATCACACTGTTTTTACTCGCAGCGACGGTTTATAAGAACACAGCTGGTCTGAAGGTCGCCAATCCTTCGAACAGTAAAATTCGTACCTCATGGAGAACAAAACACATCTCCACTACAAAGGGCAATCAGTTTATGCTGTTTATAGCAATCTTCAGCATCCAGTGTGGATGCTGTAAGAAGCAACTACCCACTGCGACCAACCGTTAAAGCAGCGTTTGAAACAGTTCAATAAACCATACATACACGTAAATGCTTACCAGCAACCACGGCTTGTTATCGACTGAATACAGGACGATGCTCGCCGTGTTTTGATATACACAACATTTCACACTAATACAGGGCGCGATTTCCAGTCACGTGACCCATTCATTCAACTTCCACATAACTCGGGGGACCTAAACCCACTGTAAGCGCAAGCGCTACAACTAACCTGCAAAAAAACAGGCACGTGTGACGGACATACACAAAGTAAAATGCTCATGTGATTAACTAAGCACATCATCATATATGTATACGGGGAAAATGAAGGTTTAGCTCCCTGTATTCTTAACCTCGACAACAAACAGTGATGAGCAAGTCACCCACTTTACTTCCTGGGAAAGCGCCCCAGGTTTACTCACTAAAGAAATGGGCCAGGTGGGTCACAGGGCCGTTCTGAACGTTATCACAGAAAAGAGGGACGTACTGCTCCTGCCGGAATTCGAAACCTCATTCGTCTCTCGTCCTGACAGTAGCCGTCACAATAGCGACTGAGCTACCACGGCTCGTTTTATGTGGCCTGGATTGCCTTCAAGTTTGATACCGAAAACATGCTTACATCCGGGCAATAAAACTCTCTGAAATCAAATTCATCTAAGTAATATTGAAAAATACAGTTCTCACCTCACAAAAAGCACATTTCCTTTCCACCACAAAGACAAATAAGTTAAAGCTGCATACAGAAACAATCACTGTTTACTGTGGAAACAAGACGGAACACTAAGTATATAAACTCCGAAGGGATATGAGCTGTTCTACGGTCACGAGGGTGGTAATAGAGCAACCACCGTGCCTATGACACTTTGCAACGTTTTGAGGCGTCAGCCGCAGGTCCGATAAAGCGAATGGCAAACCAGTAACTGCGTATTTTAAGTCTGCTGTTCAGCTTTTATTAGAAGGTAGATTATTATTAATAATATGCAGCTTGTCTCGGGACTCCTGCACCCAAAATATAATGCTGCGTAAATGTCAGTCCTGGGGCTAGAGGGAGTGGCCTCCATCCAAGCACTGCGATCAGATGCAGCAGCACCAGCGGTAAGAACAGGACGCTGGTACCTGCCAACGGTCTGTTGACACAGCCTTCTCGCGCCAGGGTACTACGGCATACGGCTGAGTGCTGTGGACAATATCTGGACGTGACTAAAAGGAACCAATTTTTAACAGCGTTATTTAACGACACCGTCAAGTTAAGTTCATACCGTTTCCATGGCAAATGAACGAATATGGAACACTTTTTGAACGACAGTGCCGGCACAAACTGAAGTACTAGGGGAACAACCTGTCCGATGACGACTTTGTCCGCCACAGGTCAAAAGTGGACTGGCCTGGAATCGATTCAGTGCCTTAGTAACAAGAACCACACAACCAACCGCCTGAACCCTGGCAGAAAGAACGAGCTGCACAGCTTCCTCACTTGTAACGTACCACCAAAGCTGGTTATCTGGTGAACAAACTACAGATCGTGAAATGGGCGGAGCACATAGCACGCACGGGAGAATGACTGTGTCACAAGTTTACGCAGCGTCATATAACGAACACCCCGTAGCGTCGTAAACTATACCAACATGTTGTGATCAACGAAAAGTCGGGTCATGCAAAGTCGTTCTGCTGTGGCATTTCGAACCACAAAAAATCTCCATCTCGGATACCCCACAACGCACATCGCAGTGTAGTGGTTTGCGTTACATACTGGACAGGAAGGACACGATTCTCGGACCATACAACAGAGAAGACTGTCCTCACATAATTCAAGGGCTTCTTCAGACCCCTCTTAATAATACAGCACCTCTGAGACAAAACACCTAACCTCCCACATTCTTCACCCAATTCAACAGTCCGTTATCATCCTATGCCCTAAGCGTAGACCGAAGGCCAATAAAAATACTGATCATACATAGTGGAATGCGAGGGCACGGAATGGAATAAACTAGCTCACGATACGGAAAAATAAGTGGGTTCTCGTGAAATAGGTAATGAACTTTCGTGTTTCATAATATGCAGGCAATTTCTTGACTAGCTGAGAATCTGTTAGCTTCTCAAGAAATGACCACTCCTTTATGGAATTTACCACCAGTCGCATGTAGGCACCCCAAGCTGAAGACATGCAGCGGCAGATACTAACCAAAGACACGAAACACTGAATTTCTACAAAAATAAAACTCGTACAGAAAAGTCAATTACAACTTGCACAATCGACTATTCCTACTTTGTGTACATATCATAATTTCAACAACACGCGACGCTTCTGAAGGAAAAATACTCGAACCTAGCGATACACACAATACGCAATGAACTCTGAAATCTAACCATCATACCTCCACCGCTTGAAATTGAAATATACACTGCTAATTAACCAAAACGATCGAAAAATACTAAATACTGGACATTCATTCCACTCTAACAAACGTATATACCGTAATGAAGAACATGTAAACAGCACGATTCACCGCGCTGCTTGATCCAATTGTATACGTCCGCCACAAAACACAAGACATAAAGGGCAAGACACTCACAGTCCGAAGCGCATTCAGTGCTTACTTACATTACTCCTGCACTTCCTTCTGCTGAATATGCCGTCTTCCTGGATTCTTTCCTCCACCGACACACTGCACCGTTCTGTAGCACTGCACGCAACAGACACTCAAAAGTACATTCGCCACTACACTATCGTCATCACAACCCCAAATCCACGTCCAGCAATATTCATTTTAACTACAGCAGTACACCATTTACAACAACTTGTATTCCATCAGTACACAAATAAAACCATTACAAAAAGCTCAGAACTCACAAAAACAGCTCACAGCCACTTTTCATTTCAACTCACAACACTTTTTCTGTGTTTTTCTAGTTGCTAACTTCCCCTTTTGTTTACGTATCCACCCAACAATGGCTGAAACAAGATGAAGGCTTAGCTAACACAACGCACATCCAACCACAACACAACTCCTGTGCAACTAAGAGCCAACTAAACGCTCGCACTGCTTCCGTCTCGAGCTCAGCTCGCTTCGCTCTCCCCCTCCCTGCCGCTCGGCAAGCCTTGCGCGATTGCGTTCCACGAGCGTTCACTTCTCCCACCGACCACTAGTCCACCTAGCGGCCAGAAATGTAAACCCACAATGATGTCAGTCCAGACGGTTATTTAGTAAAGGATAGGCTATTTGTTCGTAATTGCTTTCGTTGATTCCATATTTAGGTATTTATCGCTTGTCATCTATCCTTTAAGTGGTTCTGTTTAATTTAATGTTTCCCAACTATTTTGCTACGAGACTGATTGTTCCAAAAACAATGAACGACCACCTATTGCCAGCGGACTTTGCGTAATAATTACGTCACTCTACGAACTTCTCTGTCTCCGTGCGTCTCCCTGCGGACTGCCTGCTCATTGCCACCGAACAATCTTATCTAACCATACTACATCATCATCAATCAATGTCTTACGAAAATTCTACCGAACAAGTCACCGGAAAATCTTAACTTCCTCGTTTCATTTCTCTTTCTTATCCCCATTTCGTTCTTTCTTTTTTATTGTTTTTTCTTTCTTTCATTGTTCCTTTACCGGAAAATTAAAAAAAAAAAACCCTCGACCAATATGGCGGATACGTTTTATAGTACAAAGCTAGTCGACACGAAGTAGCAAACGATATTTGTCGGTTACAGAATACTGCGTTAGTATCAGACAGCGTCGTACAGGAAACTCCAAACGACATAGGCAAAGTACACATAGCGTAATATTGTGGCGCGTTCGCGTTACTATTGTTGCAAAGGAAACACAATAGTAGTACTTAGTGTGGTTGACATAAACCGTGTTGCCATATGTCCTGACAACAACACAAATACCGAACGCGTTGTCAACGAAACGCAGCTGTCTAGATGATCATTGCACGATGGTTATACCTCTAGCAGCTGATACCATCTTATGGCAAATTCAAGTCGCTGGCAACAACCAAACGTGCTGCGGTGATCATGCAATGAGCCCGACGTTTCTGTTGCAGCGGAAGCAGACTTGGATCTTCTCGACAGATTATGATAAAACCAACCAGTATAACTTCCTTACTTACTTACTTACTTACTTACTTACTTACTTACTTACTCCATGGTGCAGAGTCCTTCTTGAGAAGCTAACTGGTTTGCAGCTAGTCAAGAAATTCCCCGCATTTCACGGAACCCGAA
>Ga0123355_10018868_pt1 | contig 10966 bp, 9 predicted proteins | sample TergutEmb28metaG_3_FD_89872 | JGI IMG/M metagenome (GOLD analysis project Ga0123355, IMG submission 89872) | Embiratermes neotenicus P1 segment gut microbial communities from Petit-Saut dam, French Guiana - Emb289 P1 | ecosystem: Host-associated > Arthropoda: Insects > Digestive system > Gut ...
GAAGGAAACCCTGAGCCAAGTGGAGCTTTGGAGAGCGCAGCAGCTCAAACAGACCAGCTTTGGCACAGCTGAGACGGTGGATCAGCGTGCCGCGGATGTGCGTAACAACCGGGCAGCCATCGATGCCGCCAAGGCGGCGATCAGGGACGCGACACTCGACCTCGAGTTTTCGCGCGTCACCGCACCCTTCACAGGACGAATCGGCCGGCACCTTGAATCGGTTGGGAACCTGGTGAGCGGCAGTCGGGGCGGTGCCGGCCCAACGACGCTGCTCGCGACGATTGTCTCGCTCGATCCTATCCATCTCGATTTCGACATGAGCGAATCGGACTATCGCGCCTGGCAGCGCGCTAATCCGCACGCGATCCCGCATGCTGATGTCGCGATCAGCCTCGACGGAGATGGCAGCTTTGATCGCCACGGCACGCTCGACTTCATCGATAACGCGGTCAATCGCAGCAGCGGGACGATCCGTGCCCGCGCGACCGTTGCAAATCCTAACCTGACGATCACGCCGGGGCAGTTCGCGCGGCTTCTTGTGAACCTCGGTCGACCGAAACCGGTGCTGATGGTGCCAGCAGCGGCGGTGGTCCCTGATCAATCGCAGCATTTGGTGATGACGACTGCCCCTGATGGCACCGTCATTCCAAAGGTCGTAGAGGTCGGCGAGCTCGATCATGGGCTCCGCGTTATTCTCGGCGGCCTTAAGGCAGGCGACCGCGTCATCATTGACGGTCTGGTGCGTGCACGGCCCGGAACGAAAGTAACGCCGGTCGGCGGCACCATCACGCCGGCTCCTGTTGGTGCAAGCTAGGACGACGGCGATGCGCTTCACGCACCACTTCATCGATCGTCCCATTCTCGCGACGGTGATCAGCGTCTTTCTCGTGCTGATCGGCCTCGGCGCACTGGTGATGCTGCCGGTTGCGCAATACCCGGAGATTGTGCCGCCGACAGTACAGATCACGACCACCTACCCCGGCGCCTCGGCCCAGGTGGTCAGTCAGACGGTGGCGACGCCGCTTGAGCAGGAAATCAACGGCGTCGAGGACATGATTTACATGAGCAGCCAGTCCACCGGCGACGGCAAGCTCACCATTACGGTGACATTCCGTATCGGCACGGACCTGAATGTCGCGCAGATGCTCACCCAGAACCGTGTGCAGGACGCGCTGCCACGGCTGCCGGAGGACGTTCAGCGCCTCGGCGTCCAGGTGCGTAAGGCGACACCGAACATCCTGCTCGCCGTGCACCTCTATTCGCCCGATGGATCGCGCGACAATCTTTATCTGTCGAATTATGCAACCCTACACGTGAAGGACGCGTTGGCGCGGCTTCCCGGCGTGGGCGACGTGCAGCTCTTTGGCGCTCGCGACTACGCGATGCGCATTTGGCTCGATCCCGACAAAGTGGCTGCCTACAAGCTGAATGCCGACGAAGTGCTCGCCGCTTTGCGTGCGCAGAATGTGCAGGTCTCCGCTGGTATTCTCAACCAGCCGCCGGTGGCGGGGGCCCCGGCCTATCAGCTCAATGTGCAGACGCTTGGCAGACTCACGACGCCCGATCAGTTTGCAGATATCGTCCTGAAAAACGATGGACAGGGGCGTGTAACCCGTCTGCGTGATGTCGGCCGCGTCGAAGTCGGTGCAGTGGATTATGGCTCCACGGCCTACATGGACCGCGACGAGGGCTTGCCGCTGCTGATCTTCGCGCAGCCTGGTGCCAACTCGCTCGAGGTGGAGCACGAAGTCCTGTCGACGATGCAGGAGCTGAAGAAGGATTTCCCGCCCGGCGTCAGCGACGTCATCATCTACGATCCGACAATCTTCGTGGCTAAGTCCGTGCATGAGGTGATGACGACGATATTCGTCGCGATCCTGCTCGTCGTTGGTGTCGTGTTCCTATTCCTGCAGACCTGGCGCGCCTCGCTCATTCCGGTGATCGCCATTCCGGTTTCGCTGGTCGGCACCTTCATCATCCTTTATGCACTTGGCATATCGCTGAACAATCTGTCGCTGTTCGGCCTGGTGCTGGCGGTCGGTATCGTCGTCGATGATGCGATCGTCGTAGTCGAGAACGTCGAGCGCAACATCGCCAACGGCATGACGCCGAAGGAGGCCGCACATCGCACGATGGATGAAGTGGGCGGCGCGCTTGTCTCAATCGCTCTGGTGCTGTGCGCCGTGTTCGTTCCATCCGCCTTCCTGTCTGGCATCTCGGGACAATTCTTCCGTCAATTCGCCGTCACCATTGCGGCTTCCACGGTAATCTCCTGCTTCGTCTCCTTGACGCTGAGCCCGGCGCTCTGCGCGTTGTTGTTGCGCACGCATGACCCACATGAGGGTGTCCGAGCGACACTGGCAGGACGGCTGCTGGGTGTCGCATTCAGTTATTTCAACCGCGGGTTCGAGCGGATGTCAGATGCGTATGGCGCACTCACGCGCCGTCTGGTGCGGGCACTCGCGGTCGTTGTGGTCGTGTATGTAGCCCTTATTGGAACCGCGGCTGTTGAATTTGCTCATGAACCAACCGGCTTTATCCCCGAACAAGATCAGGGCTATCTCATCACGGTGCTTCAGCTTCCGCCGGGCTCGAGCCTGCAACGCACCGAGCAAGTGGTGAAGCGCGCGGTCGACATCATCCTAAAGACGCCAGGCGTGGAGCATGTGGCGCCCTTTGCAGGGCTGGATGCAACCACCTTTACGGTCGCATCCAATGCAGGAACGATTTTCTCTGGTTTGCCATCGCTCTACAACCACAACGTCGCAGGGATCACGGCGAACACGGTACTGGCCGATTTGCGCAAACGCCTCTCGGTAATCCAGGAAGCCTACGTGCTCACCATCCCGCCGCCGCCCGTGCAGGGCATCGGCAATGCCGGCGGCTTCAAGATGATGTTGGAGGATCGCGCCGGGCTCGGCACCGAGGCACTTGTCAAGGCTGCCAACACGCTGGTGGCTGCGGCGAACAAAGATCCGAGCTTCGCTGGTGTGTTTACACTGATCAACGCCGGGTCGCCGTCGGTCTATGCCGACATCGATCGGCTGAAAGCCGAAAAGGTCGGGCTGACGCCGACAGATGTGTTCGACACGTTGCAGCTCTATCTCGGCTCGCAATATGTCAACGACTTCAATTTCCTGGGACGCACATACGAGGTGATCGCGCAGGCGGACGCGGGCTTCCGTCGTGACGGCCAGGGTCTGATGGGGTTGAAGACGCGCAACGCGGCTGGCGAAATGGTGCCGATCGGAACCGTTGCGCAACTGAAGGACACCACAATCCCATACCGTGTGCCGCGCTACAATCTCTACCCAGCGGCCGAGGTGCAGGGTGTTGCGGCGCCAGGCGTCGCCACGGGCACCGCGCTGCACAGGATGGAGGTGTTGGCGGCTACTGTGCTGCCGCCTGGTATCGGCTATGAATGGACCGAAATCGCCTACCAGCAGGAGCAGAAGGGCACGCCCACGATGCTGGTGTTTGGTGCCGCAGCGTTGTTCGTGTTTCTGGTGCTCGCAGCGAACTACGAGAGCTGGAAGCTGCCATTGTCGGTCGTACTGATCGTGCCAATGTGCCTGCTCGCCTCCGTCACTGGGCTGATGCTTCGCGGTATGCCGATCGACATTCTGGCGCAGATCGGCTTCGTGGTTCTGGTCGGTCTGGCGGCGAAAAACGCCATCTTGATTGTCGAATTCGCGCACCAGGCGCAGGATGCCGGCAGTACCGCACCGGAGGCGGCGGTCAGCGCCGCGCGGCGTCGACTGCGGCCGATCCTGATGACCTCGCTCGCCTTCATTCTTGGTGTCGCGCCGCTGGTGGTAGCCACCGGCGCCGGCGCCGAGATGCGCCAATCGCTCGGCACTGCCGTGTTCGCCGGCATGCTAGGAGTGACCAGTTTCGGCCTCATCTTCACGCCGGGCTTCTACACGCTGACGCAGCGGTTCGGCGCTGCGCGCGTCCGCATTCCGACGGCTCGGCACCGATTGCATGAGACCAGCCATTCAGGTCTTGGAGCCCAGACGGCGGCGACAACGGCGCGGACCGGGCGTGATTGATGCTCGCCTCTTCGGCACGGAGGCCCGAAGCGGCGTGCAAGGAGCCCGAGCCTTCGTCACCGTTGGCCGTCAAAGTTGGCTGTCGCGGTAAGGAATCCGGCCCCGCGAAGCCACTCATCGAAGCCAGATGCCGCAATGTTGAAAACCTCCGCGCCGGCGCGACGGAATGTCGCGGCGACCACGCCAGACGTGTGTAGGCGAGTGCGTGCGAAGCATGCGGATCGAACACCTGTTGACCGCAATTTTCTCCGGCCCCTGGTGATCATACGTGCGCGCAGCCTGCAGGTGCTCGCGGTTGGACCGACGGATTTCGCGAAGTCCTATTAGCGCGCATGTGAATGGGCCGCAGTTATGGCCGCGCGTCCGCCGTCGCTACGCTGCCGATCGCCGTGCCGTTTGCGTTTTTCCAGAGATAATTGATCAAGGGTCTCCCGACGGCAGCGGTCAAGGGCTGAGTGCGATGACGACGGGTGGCAAGCGGTGGTGGCGCGTGGCTGCGACCCGTGCCGCCAAATTCCGGCTCCGATCGGCAGTACACGCGCCCTGCAACGACTTTTCATCGGCGCAGCGGCAATGCGACGCGGGTGGCCACAGTGATACAAATAGCAACTGGCCTGACAGATTCTCGTCATAGTCGCTCACCATCTGCTCTGCCAGACGGGGAGTCTACCCCGAAGGAGGTTGCTATGCGCGGTTCTTTCAAATCCCTCGCAGCCGGATCCCTGGCTGGCGTCCTGGCTTTTGCCACGCCCCTGGCGGCACAAGCTGCTCCCTGGCATCATGGCTGGCATGGCGGCTGGCGTGGTCCGGGAGTGGGGGTGGCAGTTGGTCTCGGGTTGCTGGGTTTGGGCGTCGCCCTAGCGCCGCCTCCTGTGTATGCACCGCCCCCGGTGACGTATGCCCCGCAGCCGCCTTACAGCTATCCGGCCTACGGCTATCCGGCCTACAGCTATGCGGCGCCGCCCTACGTACCCGCGTACCCCCTACCGCCAGCTTACCCCACCTACTAGGCGGCCCCGGATTGGTTCCAGTCTCCGATGGCGACGGGTCCAGAGCGCGTGTGACGGATCCGTGGCCATCGCGGCTGAGTTTGCGGTGCCGGACAGCGTGTACGGTCGCTCGTGACGTTCTTACCGGTTCACTGTCGCGTTTCCGGAACCGGGTGGAAAAGCGCCCGTTTGTGCACTTCGTGCCGCTGTGACCTTTGTTATCAAACTTTCTCGCGCTGCGTCGATGATCGCAGATTTCGTCTTAGTCGATAGTTTTTCTTTTGCCTTTATCCCGATGAAGTAGTGTAAACGCTCATTGTTCGCCGCGCTCGGATGCGGGAAGCTTGCGAGGACTATTTCTCAGCGAAGAAGACCCGGTCCAACTAAGTCATTGCACGCCTATTCCGACCTTCGGTCCGGCAGGTACCCAAACGGCGTCTGGAAGCGCTGCTATTTCCTGAGCTAGACATTGAATTAGCAAGCGAGCAAGCGGTGGAGGTGTCATCCAGCCCATTGAAATTCTATCGTTGGAAAACACCGGATACCACAGCGCTGACGTGAAATGGGCTAGCGGGTTGTGCATCGTCCAGAACCCATCCATCAATGGTATTCCTAACCGGTCCAGGATCTGGACAAGGTTCGCCCGCATGCCACCGGAAAGCGATGCGTAGACCTTGGCGGTGGGCCCCTCGACCGGCGGTCGACTTCTGATGAGCCAACGCAAGGACGCAGAACTCTTACAAAGGTGCGCCAATAAGACCTGCCTCTATGCCCGTGACCGGCGGATTGCTATCGTCGGGTGCTGGAGAGAAACGCATCTGTTATGGAGGCGCGCGGCCATGGAATTCGGAGTCTCGATCTTTTTCACCGATTACTCGATCACCCCAGCGGCACTTGCCGTTGCGCTGGAGGAACGCGGGTTCGATTCGGTCTGGGCGGCAGAGCATTCGCATATTCCGGTGCCGCGGCGTACGCGGCCGCCCGGCGGTGGCCAGCTAGCCAAGCGCTATTACGATGTGATGGACCCATTCGTCACGCTGACCGCCGCGGCCTGCGCGACCAAGAAGCTGAAGCTCGCGACTGGCATCTGCCTGGTCATTCAGCGCGATACGATTCAGACGGCGAAGCTCGTGGCTTCGATCGATCAAGTGAGTGGTGGGCGATTCCTGTTCGGCATTGGCGGCGGCTGGAATGTGGAAGAAATCGAAGCGCACGGCACCGAATTCGGCTCGCGTATGAAGAAGATGCGAGAGCAAATGGAGGCGATGAAAGAGATCTGGACCAAGACGACCGCGGAGTACACCGGCGAGATCGTTCAGGTGCCCTCGATGCAGACCTGGCCGAAGCCGGTGCAAAAGCCCTATCCGCCGATCCTGGTGGGTGGTGCGTTTCCGTGGGCCGCGCGGCGCGCGATCCGTTACGGTGACGGCTGGTATCCGAACGCGAGCGGTGGGAAGCCGGAAGAGTATATGCCGCGATTTTGGAAGATGGCGGAGGAGGCTGGACGCGATCCGAAGGCGCTGTCTGTGACGATTGGCGGTGCACCGGAGGATCTTGATCAGTTGAAGCGGTTCCGCGATCTGGGTGCGGCGCGCGCGGTTGTGACATTGCCTGCGGAAGGGGCGGATCAGATCCTCCCCCTTCTTGATCGCTGGGCCGGCTTCATCCGGCAGGCAAATAGCTGATCGGTTTATGGTGGCCGCCCGCTCTCTTCGAGAGAAAGCCAGCGGATGCTGCGTCAGGATTTCGTTTGCGCCGGCCCACCGGACCACGCTCTGGTCTCACCGGGACAGCCACTTCCGCAAGATCCGCGCTACGGTTTGTTTCGGCGCGGCATTATGACCCCGGTCGTCTTCCAAAACGTGACCCCCACCGATCGACGATCTCGTCAGCCTTACCAACGAGATATGCGCTGCCTGGAGGGGTCACCTTTCAAAGCCGATAGTTTTGCGGAATGAGCTCGTGCAATGCTCATTAATATCAATCGGATAGACCCGAACTAGACAGGGTCCAAATTGGGCGCCGGTTCGCAGCCACCGAACTCTTCACAAAATTTCACATCTACCACAAGGACTATGGCTGACCCCCGGATTAGTCGTTTTGTCCGGGAGGCGGGCCATGGTCAACATTGAGGCTGCCGGCGCGACCGGCCGTACCGATGCAAATGCGGCGGCGGTTCGCCGGTTCACACCGGGTTATAAGCGAAACCCGTTTGTTCCATCTCGGCGCCGTGGTCGCCAGGTCGATCGAGCAAGCTCGGCAACGGGAATGACGAACCGGAGGGGTGCTCGCCTGCGCCGCGTGCCTTGACATTGCTGACAATCTGCGCCCCGGAGGAGCGACCAATGGATCGCATCGATGCCACGAGGGTTTTCGTCGCGGCTCTCGATGAAGGGAGCCTCGCTGCTGCGGGCGCGGCGGCAGTGACGCGCTCAGTTCAGTTCGTGTCAATAAATCACGCAGGATAAGTGCCATGGGTGTGTCGCAAATGATCCAGGGGTATGGTCAGTTCCATCCCCGCGCTCAATCCAACGGTGATTCCTTGGAGCACTCGTCGCTTGCGGTAGCGACCGGATTCCTCGATGCCGCGTTACGGATTTGGGACGACGACCGCGTCCAGGCGAAGTCCCAGATCAAAATCGCGGCCGCGATGCTGCGCGTATACACGGTCGACGCACCGGTAGACGGGAGGCACGCGACGACCGCGTCCGATAACCGCGGCCTCGCTCCCTGGCAGACGCGGAAGGTCAAGGAATTCATCGACGCGTCGCTAGACTCTCCCATCCGTTTGCGGGATTGCGCGAGCGAGGCTCGGCTGAGTGCCAGCTATTTCTCATATGCCTTCAAAGCAACGTTCGGCACGACGGTGTGCCAATACATCCGGAGTCGTCGCATCGAACGCGCGCAGCGGCTCATGCTGTTGTCGACCGAACCACTGTCGCAAATTGCCCTCGCGTGCGGCTTTGCCGACCAAGCGCATTATTGCAGGGTGTTTCGCGATTCGGTGGGCCTGACCCCCAATGCGTGGCGCCGTCAGAACATGAATCTGGCGCCGGGCGGATGAGGCCGGGTCGCTCGCTTGGTGTTCCGACCTCTTGAGGCAAGCTGCTCAGGTCGCAGTTGGCTGAAGGTCCCGGACCGCTGCTGAGGAACGATCGCGCGTCGTCGGCTCTGGTCGGCCGGTAGCGGCTTCCGACCTGGCGCAGACTGTGATCAGAGTGGCTGGAACACCACCAAACCATCTACGTCACCAAGGAGGGGATGACGGAAGGCCAATGAGGAACAAACCTCGTAGCTAATGTCGCCCTCGGGTCGAGACTCGTCGTGGCGGGGACGAGGATCTCTTGGGTGGACAGCGCTTGGTCGGCTTTTGGGGAAAAGCTGTCGAAGGCCGCCAGTCCCTCACGCTCGCGCTGTAAGTGACCCGCCTGAACGCTCCCCTGTCCCCTCCGTTGCGCGTCACTCGGCGAATTTGCCCGCCTGCCAATACCTGCAACCGTTGAGGAACAGGTTGACGCAATCATCAGCCCAGCAATCGAGTTCGGTTCCGGTCATCGGCGTCCCAAGGCCGAGTGCGCGGCGCTGTGGCACTGTCATCAGGAGAGAAAGGAATTGCTCAGCCGCGAATTCCGGGCGGTCGATCGCAAGTCGGCCGGCGTGGGACTCGCGCTCTAGCAGCACCGTGATTTGCCTGACCGCTTCGCCGCGGCTGCCTTCGCGTGCGACGATAGCGGCAAGCTCAGGGAAGCGTTGGGCCTCGGTCAGCATCAGTCGGGTCAGGGCCAGCGTCATCGGGGCAACGGATGCGCGAAGGGCAAGTCGCGCGAGGCGGCGAAGCACCTCGCTGAGATTGCCCCCCTGAAAGACTGGTACGTCGGGTGACGGCCTGAGGCCTTGAATGATCCGACGAAGGACCGCGTCGAACAGCGCCGATTTGTCGGGGAAGCGGTGATAGAACGTTCGCTTGGAAATCTTGGCGCGCTGCGCGACAGCCTCAATGCTGGTGGCGCCGTAGCCTTCGGTGAGGAAAAGATAGGCTGCGACATCGAGAATGCGGTCCCCAAGCAGAGCTGCCTGCTCGCGAGACGGACGGCCGCCGCGCCGAGCGGGTAGAGGCCCGGCGGCCACGGCTTCGTCGGTGACACCACGAGTATTCAAAACACGAACAAGGTCCAGAGAGCTGCCGCATCCTTACACCGGCGGACGCAGACTAGCGACCGTAATAGCCCGGCGGCGGCGCGTAGTAGCCCGGCGGCGGGTAATAGCTCGGCGGGGGTGGGGGCGGGTAATAGGCCGGTGGCGGCGGGTAATAGGCCGGTGGTGGCGTGAAGACCCGCAGCGGCGCCGTGGCGACGGCGACGGCACCGGCCACCACCGCCGCTCCGAGCGCGAACGGCCATAATACCGGACCGCCGTGCCAACCGCCGTGCCAACGGGCAAAGGCCGGATTGATTGGCGCGGTGGCTAGCGCGATCGAGGCAACGCCGACGATAACCGCATCTCTTAGCCTGATCATGACGAACTCCCCAAGGTCAGCCAGCCGATCCAATAGCACTCGGCATAACTAAACGCAACTGTCGCGTAGCATTCCGCGGCAAAGCGAACTCAGCAACCCCCGGCCAGCCAGCCACCCGGAACGATGATCTACGGGCTGGCCCAGTTGGGCGCAGCCCGCGACCCTCCTCCGCTTGGAATGACGGTCTTCGGGATCAGCGGCCATAGTCCTGGATGGCTGGGTGGGGTCGCGACGTGCCGCTGGGCGGCAATGCCAGCGACTCATTCATGACGGATATTCCGCCGCGCAGATCAGGGAACGGCCTTCATTCACAAGGCCAGCATTCTCCAATTCCTTCAGGCGTCTCCATATCTCTACGCTCATGGAGATTTCGAAGGCCGAGGTTGTGCGCCACTGCGCGTACCCCAGCTCGGTTATGTTAACCATCTGAAAGCATCATTGCGGTAGCTGGTAGCCTCGCCATGACAGCCCCAGCGCCCGAGCCCGGTGCGACTGGCCCGCGCCCAGGATAGCGCCGTCTCACGCGCCGCGACTTTACTGGTCTCACGCGCACCGGTTGTAGGCCGGCGCCGGTTCGGCTCACCCTCGATCAGAACCCTCGGATCATCGCTCATCCGTCACAATCCCTCTGCATCCTGGTCGATGATCGACCGGCACCGCGGCATCGGCAATTCGCCCGCCCCAAGGGGCCGCGACGACGGGTGGGACCACGACAGTCAATCCCCGTCGCTGTCAATCGGCGTTGAAGACTGACGCTTGATCGACGTCCAGCATTGACCCAGCCTCGGCGTCGGCTTCGTCCGGTAGTCCGTAGGGGGGATCCGCGCGTCGCGGACTGCTCCACGAGGAGCTGACGCAGCGACGGGCGCAACGGCCCGTCCTTATGTGGCCCGAGGCAGCGAATGGGCAGTGCGGTGGCGTGTATCGCTTTCGCACGCACTCGAGTGGGTGGTGGAAGACCACGGCTGCGACGGAGATAGCGCCGTCGCGGTGTTCGCCGGACCATACACGGACCCGCGGCCGAAGCGGTTTGCTGACACGCTACGGATAAATACGACTTGACCGGTCCTGCAAAGCTGACCGGTTCAAGATCGAGTCCATCATCGCGCCGCGTGGCGAGCGTCGGCGCGGCCTGGCAACCGTCCAGCTCACCCCGGCCGAGGTGGCCGGACCACTGGCGATAGCCGGCAGGCACACCGCCGCAGCGCTTCGCTTATCTTAGCGAATGTGCTAACACCTCCCTGATGTCTGGCAGGTGTTCGCGACCCCAGTACAATTCCTCGCCTAACACGAAGCTCGGAACACCGAATACTCCCAACCCTTCCGCAGCGCGGCTGATTGCCGCGACCTTGGCGCGGCCGGCTTCGGCGAATGTCGCGAAGCCGGCACCATCAGCGCCAGCTTCGGTC
>Ga0123355_10018869_pt1 | contig 10966 bp, 8 predicted proteins | sample TergutEmb28metaG_3_FD_89872 | JGI IMG/M metagenome (GOLD analysis project Ga0123355, IMG submission 89872) | Embiratermes neotenicus P1 segment gut microbial communities from Petit-Saut dam, French Guiana - Emb289 P1 | ecosystem: Host-associated > Arthropoda: Insects > Digestive system > Gut ...
AAAAACCCAGTTCTCCGAGGCTGGCCGGCTAACTGCGCCCGTGTCTCGGGGTCTATCGCGGTCTCGTTGGTGCTGGCCGCCTGCGGCTCAAGCGGCTCGAGCGTGACGGCTGCCAGGAATTCAGCGCTTGCCCCGGGGGCGCTCCCCAAGCGGACCTCGGTCACCCTGATCCTCGACTTCATCCCGAACGCGGTCCACGCCGGCATCTACCGCGCGATCGCCGCCGGCTATTACACCAGGGAGAACATCGACCTGCACGTGATCCAGCCGACCTCGACATCCGAGACGCTGAAGCTGATCGACGCCGGCAAAGCGCAGTTCGGGCTCGCCGATGGGATCGACGTCGCCGAGGAGATCGCCGCAGGACACGACGCCGAGGCGATCATGGCGATCACGCAGCTGCCACTCGGCGCTCCGATCGCCCTGGCCAGCGAGCGACTCACCTCTCCAGCGCAGCTGCAGGGTAAGACGGTCGGGATAACCGGCGTCCCGTCCGACACCGCCGTCCTCGACACCGTCGTCCACGGTGCCGGCGGCGACGCCGGGAGGGTCCACGTCATCAACGTCGGCTTCAACGGCGCCCGGGCGCTTGTCGCCGGCCGAATCGCCGCATTCCTTGGTTACTGGCCGGACGACGGGGTTCAGTTGGCGGTCAACGGACACCCGGTCACCTCGTTCAGGCTCGATCGTTACGGGGGCCCGGCATATCCTGGCCTGGTCGCGTTCACCGACCGCGCGCTGATTCGTTCGGACCCCAACCTCGTACGCGCATTTGTGGCGGCGACGGTCCACGGCTACGCCGACACGCTGAAGAACCCCGAGCGGAGCCTCGAGGACCTCCTGCGGCTCAACCCCAACCTTCAGCGTCGGCTCGCACGGGCCTCGCTGGACGAATACGTGCCGCTGTTCGACGACCACCAGCGCGTCAGCTTCGGGATGCTGCGCCCGAGCAAGCTCGCGGCGCTCTCGACCTGGATGGTCCGTCACCGGCTGATTCGAAAGCCAATCTCGCCGTCCCGGTTCGGCACCGACAGGTTCCTGCCGTCAGGCCGGTAGCGACGCGTGCCCGCACCCGCTCCGACGCTGCTCGCGGTCCCGAACATCTCCGAGGGGCGCGACCACAGCCTCATCTCCCGCCTGGCCGATGCTTTCCAGACCGCCGGCGTCGCGCTGCTCGACCTCCATTCCGATCCCGACCACAACCGCACCGTCTACACCCTCGCCGGTGGTCCCGGCCGCCTGACGCGGGCCCTCGTCGCCGGTGCCACCGAGGCGATCGCGAGGATCGACGTCGGGACGCACGAGGGCGCCCACCCGCGGGTTGGCGCCCTCGATGTCGCGCCGATCGTGCATCTCGCGACAGCAGACCGTGGCGCCGCCTGCGCAGCCGCGTTGACGCTCGCCGACCGCCTCGGCAGCGAGCTCGGCGTGCCCGTGTTCCTGTACGGCGCGCTGACCCAGGACGCCCGCAGCCGCGCCGACATCCGCCGGGGCGGCTCGGACGCGCTGGCGCTCCGGATCCAGACTGGAACCACCAGCCCTGACTTCGGCCCGCCCACGCCACATCCGACCGCCGGGGCGACGATGGTCGCGGCCCGGCCGCCGCTGATCGCGTTCAACGTCGAGCTCTCGCCTCCGGCCGATCTCACCACCGCCAGGAGGATCGCGGCGCTGATCCGGCAGGGCGGCGACGAGGGACTCACCGGCGTCCGCGCGATCGCCATCAGCCTCACTACCCGAAACGGCGCGCCTCAGGTGTCGACCAACGTCGAGGATCACGAAACGACCCCGCTCGCCGCCGTCGTCGAGGCGATCTCCAGGCACGCCGAACCTGCCCGCGCGGAGCTCGTCGGGCTGGCGCCGGAGAAAGCCTTCGACGGCTTCCCCGCCGACCTCGAACTCGCCAACAGGCGCACGATCGAAGGCGCCCTCGGATGGCGACAAAACACATCCCCAACCACGTCGCCCGCCACCGACTAAAGTCATCGGCAACCATGGCGCAGACAAAGCGGAAACGGCGAACCAAGCACCGGGGAAACGCCGCCGGCACGATCGAGGCGCGCGGCCGTACCGGCCGGCCACCCAGCGCCGCGGAGAAGAAGCAAACCTCTCGCGAGCAGGCGCGCGAAAAGCGTCTCAACACGCCGCCGACGTGGGCCGGATCGGCGAAGCGCGCGCTCCTTGCCGGCGCCGTCATGTTCATCTTCCTGTACCTGACCGATCATCCCCAGCACGGAAGCCGGATTCTGTCGGCGCTGATCTTCGCGCTGGTGGCGATGGCGCTGTACATACCGGGCGGCTACTACCTGGAGATGCACCTGTACCGTCGCCGGATGGCGAAGAAGGCAGCGTCGCCAAAACGATGATCGACGTGCGGACGTTCACCGTCGGCCCGCTGCAGGAGAACTGCTTCTTCGTCAGGCGTCCCGGCGCCGTGTCCGCGGTCGTCGTCGATCCCGGCGACGAGCCCCAGAAGCTGCTCGAAGCCAAACAACAGCTCGGGATCGAGACCCTTGAGGCGATCCTCCTCACGCACACGCACTTCGACCACGTCGGCGCGGTCGCCCCACTGGCTCGCGCAACGAACGCTCCGGTCTACTGCCCGGAGCTCGAACGACAGATCCTGGCGGATATCAACGCGTACGTCGTCCCCGGCTTCGGCCCCTTCGAGAGCTATCAGGCCGACCACACCGTCGCGGGCGGCGAGACCCTGCAACTCGCGGACCTGACCCTCGACGTCCGCTTCACTCCGGGCCACAGTCCCGGCCACGTCACCTACTCGGTTCGGGATGAGGACGCGATCCTGTCCGGTGACGTCCTCTTCCAGGGCTCGGTCGGACGGGTCGACCTGCCGGGCGGCGACTGGTCGACGTTGCTCGACTCGATCGAGTCTCTGATCGATGAGTTCCCCGCCGAGACCGCGGTCTACCCCGGCCACATGGGGATCACCACCCTTGGATCCGAGCAGGCGACGAATCCCTTCCTGCGCGAGCTAGCGCAGCGGTGAGCGTCAACTGCGCGTCCACGCACGCGAGGCGGCTGCGGCGATGATCCAGGCGCCGAAGGGAACCTTCGACGTCCTGCCAGCGGACGCCGAGCGCCGCTCGGTGCTCGAATCGCACGCCGCCCGGATCCTCGGCGCGGCCGGCTACGGGCGGATCGAGACGCCGACCTTCGAGGCGACCGAGCTGTTCGCGCGCGGGGTCGGGGAGGCCACAGACATCGTTCAGAAGGAGATGTACACGTTCGACGACGGCGGCGGTCGCTCGCTGACGCTGCGGCCGGAGGGGACCGCGCCGGTCTGCCGCGCGTACATGGAGCACGGGATGCACAAGCTCGCGCAGCCCGTGAAGCTCTGGTACCTGTCGAGCTTCTTCCGGGCCGAGGCGCCGCAGCGCGGCCGCTATCGCCAGTTCTGGCAGATCGGCGCGGAGGTGATCGGCTCGGCCAGCCCCGAGAGCGACGCGGAGCTGATCCTGCTGCTGGCTGACGTGCTCGAGGCGGCGGGTGCCCGCGAGCCGCGGCTGCTGATCTCGAGCTTGGGGACGCCGGCGACGCGTGCTGAGTATCGCGAGGAACTGACGGCGTTCCTCAAGGCGCACGCCGACGAGCTCTCGCCTGAGGTCGTACAGAGGATCGACCTGAACCCGCTGAGGGCGTTCGACGCCAAGGATCCGGCCACACAGCGAACGATGCGTGAGGCGCCGAAGCTGCTGGACCGGCTCTCGCCTGAGGACGCCGAGCATTTCCAGCGCGTCCGAGAGATGCTCGACGATGCGGACCTGAGCTACGAGCTGGAGCCGACGCTCGTCCGCGGCCTCGACTACTACACCCGGACCGTCTACGAGTTCACCTCCGAAGCCCTCGGTGCCGCCCAATCGACGATCGGCGGCGGCGGGCGATACGACGGCCTGATCGAAGCGCTCGGCGGGCCGTCGACTCCCGCATCGGGCTGGGCGGCCGGCGTCGAGCGCATCCTGCTCGCTTCGCCGGAGCCGCCGGCGGTGGCGAGCCCCGTCGACCTGTTCGTCGCGATCGCCGCGCCGGACCCAACCGCCGCGCGAACCGCGTTCAACCTCGTGTCCGAGGCGCGCAGGGCGGGTCTCAGCGCTCAGCTCGAGCTCGCCGGGCGATCGCTGAAGGGCCAGCTCAAGCAGGCGGATCGGGTCGGTGCCCGCTACGTGGCGTTGGTCGGGGACGGCTCCCCGGTCGCGTTCAAGCAGATGGACACCGGCGAGCAGACCGACCTCGACCGCGACGCCGTGATCCCGACGATCCTGCGCGGGAGCAGACTGTGACGATGCGGCAACCGCCCCGCGCGAACGGCTACCGGGATGCGTGGAGCGGCGAGCTGACGGCCGCCCGCGCCGGCGAGCAGGTGCGGGTCGCCGGCTGGGTCCACCGCCGCCGCGACCACGGCGGGCTGATCTTCATCGACCTGCGCGACCGCTCCGGGATCCTCCAGCTCGTGTTCCACCCGGAGTCGGCGCCGGCAGCCCACGAGGCGGCGCACGAGCTGCGCTCGGAGGACGTGATCAGCGCCTTCGGCGCGATCACCAGACGCGAGCCAGAGAACGTCAACCCCAACCTCCCGACCGGTGAGATCGAGCTTGCAGTCACCGAGCTACAGGTCCTGGCCGATGCCGACACGCCGCCGTTCCCGATCGACGAGGAGGGACAGGTCGACGAGCTGCTGCGTCTGCGCCACCGCCCGCTCGACCTGCGGCGGGCGCCGATGCAGGAGGCGCTCGCGCTGCGCCACGAGGTCGTGCAGACGATCCGGGAGGTCCTGGTACAGCGCGACTTTCTGGAGATCGAGACCCCGTTCCTGACACGGTCGACGCCAGAGGGCGCGCGCGACTTCCTCGTCCCGGCGCGCCTCGCGCCAGGCTCGTTCTACGCGCTGCCCCAGTCCCCGCAGCTGTTCAAGCAGCTGCTGATGATCGGCGGCTTCGAGCGCTACTACCAGATCGTCCGGTGTTTCCGCGACGAGGCATCGCGAGCCGACCGCCTGACCGAGTTCACGCAGCTCGACCTGGAGATGTCTTTCGTCGACGAGGATGACGTGATCGACACGATGGAGGCCGTGATGGGCGCCATCTTCGAGCGTGCGAAGTTCGGCGCTCCGCCGCCCCCGTGGCCGCGGATGACGTTCGACGAGGCGATCGACCGCTTCGGGATCGACCGCCCCGACGTCCGCTTCGGCCTCGAACTTCAGGACCTCGGCGACGTCCTTCAGAAATCGGAGTTCCAGGTGTTCGCCGGTGCGCTCGCGTCGGGCGGCGTCGTCCGCGGGCTCAACGCGGGCGCCCGCGAGCTGCCGCGCTCCGAGCTCGACGCGCTGACCGAGCTGGCCAAGCAACACGGAGCCAAGGGTCTCGTGTGGATGTTCGTCCAGGAGGACGGGTCGCTCCGCTCGCCCGTGGCGAAGTTCCTCTCCGGCGAGGAAATCGCCGGCCTCAAGCAGAAGCTCGACGCGACCACCGGAGACCTGTTGCTGATCGTGGCCGACCGGCGGCTGACGGCGGCCGCGGCGCTCAGCGCACTGCGCCTCGAGCTGGCGCGCCGCTTCAACCTCGTTCCCAACGACACGCACGCCGTCCTCTGGGTGGTCGACTTCCCCGCCTTCCTGTGGGACGAGGAGACCGGCCGCTGGGATGCCGTCCACCATCCGTTCACCGCCCCGCAGGGCGACTGGGACGATCCGGGAAAGCTCACCTCCCGCGCCTATGACCTGGTGCTCGACGGCGCCGAGATCGGTGGCGGCTCGATCCGCATCCATCAGCGCGACGTCCAGGAACGCGTCTTCAAGATCCTCGGGATGAGCGAGCAGGAGGCAGGTGAGCGGTTCGGCTTCCTGCTTGACGCGATGCGTTACGGCGCCCCGCCTCACGGCGGGATTGCGATGGGGATCGATCGGATCGTCGCGCTGCTCGCCGGTCGCGACAACATCCGCGAGACGATCGCCTTTCCGAAGGCCACCAGCGGTGCGGATCCGCTGACCGGCGCGCCCGCCCCGGTCGACGACCTTCAGCTCCGCGAGCTCGGCCTGCGGCTCCGCTGACCGGCCGACCTGGGCTCCGCTGACCGGCCGACCTGGGCTCCGCTGACCGGCAGAGGACCTGTTGTGGAGAGCGGCGCCCCCCGCCGCCCTCCACTAACAGGTCGCCCGCCCCCGGGTGCCCCCAAGTTGTCTGGCCCTCCGTGATCCGCTCGTTCAGCCCAGTGGCAACGGCGGTCGCACCGCATTCAGGAAGCGGGCGTCACCCCGCGCGACCGTGAGCGACCGATAGAACTTCACGACCCGCTGGGTCTTGATGTCCCGCAGGGCGTACATCGCGGAACCGTCAAGGCCCGTCGCCGGTTCGACCGTGTAGCGCGGACCGTCGGCAGTCGCGTCCACCGGCTCCGCGAGCCCCTCTGCCAAAGGCATTCCCGTGTACATGGGCGACATTGTTGGACGCGGACTTTGCAGTTACTTTGCAGCGGGTATCGTTCGCGAAAAACCTGGGGCTGATCTCGCGTGGCGACTTCACAGGCATGGCGGGTAACCCTGTGCGGCGACCTGAGCGTCGCGCGGGGCGACGAGCTGCTCGACCTGCGAGCAGTGGCGCGGCAGGGACGGCTGGTGCTCAGCTTCCTGCTGGTGAATCGAGCCCGGAGTGCGGCTCGCGACCAGCTGGTTGACCTGCTCTGGCCGGGTACGCCACCAAGTGCTCCCGAGGCTGCGCTGAGCGCGGTTATCGCCCGGCTCCGGCGCGCGCTTGGTAGCTCCACGATCGTCGCGAGCCGAGCCGAGGTCTCGCTCGACCTTGGCGCGGCGGTGTGGATCGACGTCGATGCGGCCGCCGCGTCCGTGGCCTCGGCCGACACCGCGCGAGAGCTCGGCGATCGCCTGCGCGTGATCCAGCGGGCGCGAGAGGCGGTCGACCTGCTGGAGGCGCGCCTGCTTCCCGAGTTCGACGGCTACTGGGTCGAGCAGCGGCGCGACCAGCTCGACGCGCTACGGATCGAGGCGCTCGAGCTGATCGCCGAGGCGGGGCTGAGCGAGGGAGGGTTCGATCTTCGGGCCGCCGAACGGGCGGCGACGGAGCTGGTCCAGCGTGCGCCCCTGCGCGAGGTCGGATACGCCCTGTTGATGCGCTGTCACGCGGCACGGGGGCGCACCGCCGAAGCGACGCTGGTGTTCGACGACCTGCGCTCGCGGTTGCTGGACGAACTCGGAACGACGCCGTCGCGGGGCTTGATCTCGCTGAACGACCGCCTGCTGCGGCAGGAGGAGCTGAGCCTGGACGCGGCCCAACGCCGGGCGAGTGCGATCCCCGCGAGGCTGGCCGTCGCCGTCATCCAGCAACAGGTCGACCGCCGCTCGGAGGTCGAGTTGCTCCGCCGACGCTGGGACGAGGGGTCGGGGATCGTGTTCGTCGGGGGCGAACCGGGGATCGGGAAGACCCTGCTCGCGGCGCATGGGGCGCTGTACGCGGCCGATCGCGGCGGCACCGTCCTGTACGGCGGATGCGAGCCGACCCTGCGAGCTCCGTATCAGCCGTTCGCTGAGCTGGTCGGCTGGTACCTCGAGCAGCGCGGGCACTCCGCGCTGGTCACCTGCAGCTCTGCAGAGGTGCAGCAGCTGCGCCGGCTGGTGCCCGGCCTCGCCGACGACGGGGTGGATCACCGAGCGGCGGCCGGGGATCGCCAGCAGCTGTTCGACTCGGTCACCGCCGTGCTTCGCGCCGCGGCTCGCGAACGTCCGCTGCTGATCGTCGTCGACGACGTCCACTGGGCGGACGCGTCAACGCTGCTGATGCTCCGTCACGTCGCCGACACGCTTGTCGACCTTCCCGCGGTCCTGGTCGTCACCTACCGTCGGGCCGAGCCCGGGACCGGTGCCGCCGTCGCCCTGGCGGCCGATCTCGGCCGGGACGGTCGGCCGGTCGACCGGCTCGAGCTGTTTGGACTCGATTCGCAGGACACGGCGTCGCTGCTACAGACAACCGCGCTGGCGCAGGCCGGACCGGGGTTGGCCAGTGAGTTGTGCGAGCTCACCGGCGGCAACCCCTTCCTGATCGGCGAGGCCGTCCGCGGCGTCGACGGAATCTCGAGCAAGCGCGCGCCGACGGTGGCCGACATACGCGCGCTCGGGGTCACCTCTCCAGCTCGGGAACTGATCGCCCAACGTGTCAGCGGCTTCGACCCCGAGTCGCGGGAGCTGCTCGCCGCGGCGGCGGTCGCCGGCGGGGAGTTCGACGTCGAGCTGCTCGACGCGATCGTGCCGCCCGCGAGCGATCGACGCGATGACCGTCTGGAGCGGCTGATCGGAGCGGGCCTGATCTGCGAGCTTCCGGGTCGCCGGCAACGTCTCCGCTTCACGCACGAACTGCTCCGTGATGCCCTGTACGCGGAACTCGAACCGGCTCGACGTAGCCAGTTGCACGCTCGAATCGGGGACTATCTGCTGCAGCGAGAGGACACGGAGCCCGCCGAGCTCGCCCGCCACTTCTTCGAGGCCCGAACGCTGGTCGGCGCGGAGCCCGCCGTCGAACACCTTCGAGCCGCGGCCCGCCGCGCGACGCTCGCGTCCGCCCACGAAGAGGCGATCGCCCATTGCTCACAGGCGCTGGTCGCGCTCGACACCGCCAGCGCGTCGAGCGACCGCGATCGCTGCGTCGTTGCGCTCGAGCTCGCGGACGCGCTCGAGCGTACGCACGACATCGCATCCGCGCGACGGCGTTACCTCCAGGCCGCCCGGTTGGCTCAGCGTCTCGGCGATGCCGATCTGCTGGCGCGGGCCGCGTGCGGCTTTGGCAGGTGGGGCCGGTACGGGGTCGTCGACCAGACTGCGATCGACCTGCTCGAGCGATCCGCCGAGGCGTTGCCGACGGCACGGCCGGCGCGTGCGCTTGTGCTCGCGCAGCTGGCGGTGCGTCTGGACCCGCTCGAGGCCCAGGATCGCCGCGACGCTCTGCATCGGGAGGCGGTGGCGACCGCCCGCTCGGTCGGGAACCCCGAGACGCTGCGCGAGGTCCTGTCGGCGGGCACGCACGTGCTCGGGCGCCCGCTGGCGCGGCTCGCGGTCGCGCAGGAGGCGGTCACGCTCGAGCGCTCCGGGGGCGACCGGGTGCGACGCGCCTGGGCCGAGCTCGCCTGCGTCGTGTCGCTGCTCGACCTCGGCCGCGTCGACGAGGCCCGGGAGGCGCTCAGCAGCTTCTCGACGATCGTCGACGATCTGCGCCAGCCGTTCTTTTCGTGGCAGCGCGATGTCGTGCACGCGACGCTCGCCGTTCTGGAGGGGCGGATCGACGACGCGGCCACCCTGGTCGAGTCGGCGCGTGCGATCGAGGCCGAGCACGACCCGGGAGCCGTTGAGACGTGGGCCGCGCAGACGCTGATGCTCGGCAGGGCACGTGGCCACTTCGAGGACGTGGATTACGAGGCGATCAGCCAGGCGGCCGAGCGCCATGCCCGGCTGCCGATGTGGCGGGCGATGCTGGCCCGGGCGGAGGCGGGCCTTGGCGATCTCGTCCAGGCGCGGCGGAACCTCGAGCGCTGCCTTGCCGCACCGTGGCCCTCAACGTTGGAGTGGCTCCCGACCGCGACGATCCTCGCCGAGACGGCGGGCGTGCTCGGCGACGGACAGCGAGTCGCCGAGCTCCGGCGGCTGATCGAGCCGTTCGCCGAACGGATCACGGTCATCGACGCCGCCTGGGCTACCTGGGGCCCCGTGTCAGAGTTTCTGTGATCGAGCGGGGAGCGCTCAGTTCCCCGGGTGCCACATGATGAACGGCGTGCTCTTCTTGACGTGGCCGACCAGCTCGTGCAGCGGCGCCAGCGCCTCTCCGCCGCTCGGCCCTTCGTCACGGACGAAGCCGTCGGCCGCATCCACAAACGCCTTCAGCGCGGGGTGAACCCGCTCGTTGTACTTGTCCCTCAGATCCGGTGGCAGCTCGCTCGCCATTGTCGGCCCCCCTTTGGAGAAGTTCGCGGTCGTCACGGAAGGTACTCGAACGTCGGCCCGGCGTGCCGCTGACGCGCGCGGCGAAACTCGAGCGCGACGCCGTCGGCGGGCACGGAGCTGACCATCGCCGCGGCCTGAACGGTGAGCGAGTGCATCAGCCCGATCGCCTGGGTGAGCTGGCCAGGACTGCCGTCGATCGCGCGATGCAGGCACCGCAGCAGGCCCGTGTAGGTGCGACTGAACGTCTCGCAGGCGGCGCGAGCCGGCGAACCGGCCTCGTATTGATCCAGGCGCGGGTTGACCGGCAGGTTCCAGACGCCGTCCGGGTCGAACGGAGTTTCGCCGGTGACGATCTGCTCGAAGCGGTAGTAGTGCGCCAGCTGCCCTTCGTTGTCGCGCTCCCGGCCCGTACCCTCGCCCTGGTCGACGATCACCTCCAGGGCCGCGATCGCGCTGTCGCGGTCGGTCACCTCGACCACGACCGGCGTGGCGCCGCCCGGTCCCGCTCGATCGACGGGCCACGGCCACGCCATCTGCCGGGCTCGATCAGGAGCGAACGCCGGCTCGGGCAGCGCCCGGAGGGCGTCGATGATGTCGCCGTAGAACCGGCCGATCGTCATCCCCTTGACGTCCTCGCGCTCGGGCTCCTCGATCTCCATGAACACCGTCTTGACGAGGTCCTTGGAGAACGGGCGCAGGCCGACGTCCAGATCCCCGGCGATCAGGTCCGGCAGCGGATTCGGGTACGCCGCGACGAACTGCGAGCCGGGGTCGTCGGGCCTGCCGCCGAGTGCCGCCAGGACGTTCGCGGCGAGGACCATATGCGCCATCTCCTCGGTCACGACCGAGCCGATCACGTCAGCCGCCGCCCGATTCACCGGCTTCAGCGAGTACAGCGCGTACAGGTACGGAGGGATCGTCGCGTGTTCGAGCCTGATCGCGGTTCGGAGAGCCTCGTGGAGGCCGTCGACGCTCGACATGTCCGGAAGGACCGGGTCGGGGCGGATGTAC
>Ga0123355_10018870_pt1 | contig 10966 bp, 8 predicted proteins | sample TergutEmb28metaG_3_FD_89872 | JGI IMG/M metagenome (GOLD analysis project Ga0123355, IMG submission 89872) | Embiratermes neotenicus P1 segment gut microbial communities from Petit-Saut dam, French Guiana - Emb289 P1 | ecosystem: Host-associated > Arthropoda: Insects > Digestive system > Gut ...
AAAATGCGGCGTAGGATTTGGGTAGTTATTTTGAAAATGGAGTACTGGGGGGTGACAAAATGGATACCGTGCTCGAACAATATCAACAACTTGAAGATGCCATATTAGAAAGTCATCCCGGCGCTGATATGAGCCGCATCCGTACCGCATTTGAGTATGCCCGTAATGCTCATGGTACACAAATGCGCAAGGATGGCACAGAGTTTATAACACATCCTCTCGCCTCCGCCGAAATAGTCGCGGAAATCGGACTTGATGAGGACTCAATTTGCGCTGCCCTGCTTCATGATTGTATCGAGGATACAGATGTTACCTTTGACGATATAAGGAAGAAATTCGGCCAGGATGTCGCTGATATTGTCGATGGCGTTACGAAACTATCACGTGTGACTTACACCAGCAAAGAAGAAGAGCAGATGGAAAATCTCCGAAAAATGCTCATTGCCATGGCTAAAGACATCAGAGTCATACTCATAAAGATATCTGACAGGCTTCATAATATGAGAACTATGGAGTATGTCGCAGAAGTAAAACAACGCGAAAAAGCTCTCGAAACAATGGAGATGTACGCCCCTATCGCACATCGTCTCGGAATGCAAAAAGTAAAATGGGAACTCGAAGATCTTTCTATTCAGTATCTCGACCCTATCGGATGTAAGGAAATCACGGATGGCCTTAAGCTCCGTCATGTGGAAGATGAGAGTTTCTTCAAGCGTGTCCAGACCAAAATCACCGAGCGCCTCAGCGAGCATGGCATCGAGTGCGCCGTTAACGGACGGATAAAGCATTTATACAGCATTTACCGCAAGATGTACGGCGAGAACAAGGTCCTGTCCGAAGTCTTGGATTTGTACGCTTTCCGCGTCATAGTCAGCGATATTGCTGATTGCTATAATGTCCTTGGTTATATACATGAAATGTACCGTCCGATTCCGGGTGCTTTTAAAGATTATATCGGAACACCTAAGCCGAATATGTATCAAAGTCTCCACACTACCGTCATAGGTAATGAGGGCTTGCCTTTCGAGGTGCAGATTCGGACATGGGAAATGCACCAGACCGCAGAATACGGAATCGCTGCACATTGGAAGTATAAAGAGGGCAAAGGCGGAAAGGTCGCCGATGAGGAAAAATTTGCATGGGTCAGACGGCTTTTGGAATCACAGCAAGACAGTGATGCGCAAGATTTTCTCCATGCGCTCAAAGTCGATATGTTTGCCGATGAGGTTTTTGTATTTACTCCTAACGGCGATGTCATAAATCTGCCTGCCGGTTCTACTCCCATAGATTTTGCGTATAGCATACACTCAGAGGTCGGGAACAGAATGACCGGCGCTATTGTCAACGGACGCATGGTTCCCTACACCCATATACTCAAAAATGGCGATATCGTCAATATACACACCTCAAACTCTGCAAAAGGTCCAAGCCGTGATTGGCTCGATATAATCAGAAGCGCCGAAGCAAGAAATAAGATAAGGCAGTGGTTTAAGAAAGAAAAACGCGAAGAAAATGTCATGCACGGCAAGCTTTCTTTCGAGTCCTGTTTGCGCCATGAAAACATTCCGTTTACTGATGCTCTGAGTGATGAGGTCGTGGCAAAATTGCTGCTGCGCACTTCATTTAACTCCCTTGATGATCTATATGCTGCAATCGGATATGGCGGGATTTCCGCGCAGAAGATTGTCAACAGAATCAAGGATTTCATTAAAACTGTTGAAAAAACAAAAAAGAAAGATACCTTAAGTGCAAAATACGAAAACAGAGAAGTCCCCCCCACTAAGTCTAAGTCCATGCAGGGCGTTACCGTCGAAGGCTTAGGCAACTGTCTTGTTAAGTTCGCCAAGTGCTGCTCTCCTGTACCCGGCGATCCGGTGGTTGGGTTTATAACTAAGGGATTCGGCGTGTCTGTTCACAGGCAGGATTGCATCAATTATGTCAAAGGTGATAAATCTTCCGATGGTGCAGAGCGTTGGATTCAAGTTGGTTGGGCGGACACTGATGATCGCACTTACTCAACATCCATACAAGTTCTGATTCGAGACCGCACAGGAATAGTTGTCGATCTTGCTTCGGTTTTAAACGCACTTAATGTTAGAATTTCTTCTTTTAACACCCGATATTCCGGCGATGGCAAGGTCTTTGTAAGTATTGATGTCAGCGTAAAAAACAGGGATGAGCTGGTTTCCGCTATGGCAAAAATCATGTCCGTGCCGGGTGTTTCGGACGTTCGCAGATCAGACGGATAATAATGCCCCCGTAGGGGCGCCGCTTGCTGCGCCCGCCCCATCTTATAAAAAAGGAGCTGTTGTTAGGATGCGTGCAGTTGTTACTCGTGTGTCGTCCGCTTCGGTCGAGATTGATGGAGCTGTTACCGGCAAAATCAATAAGGGCTTTTTGGTTTTGTTAGGAATTAAAAACGGCGATACAGAAAATGATGCTAAAAAGCTCGCCGCTAAAATCTGCAATCTGAGAGTGTTCAGCGATGAAAGCGGTAAAATGAATCTTGATCTTAATGCTGCCGGTGGCAGTATTTTAATCATTTCACAGTTTACTTTGTATGCCGATTTAAAGAGCCGCCGTCCGGGATTTACCGAAGCTGCGCGTCCGGATACGGCAATCCCTCTTTATGAGTTTTTTATTCAGGAATGTAAGAATGCCGGACATCATGTTCAGACCGGCGAGTTTGGGGCTATGATGGATGTTGCATCTGTAAATGACGGCCCGGTGACAATTTTGTTTGATACTGATTCAATTTAAATTTTTTCAATTTCGGCTCCCTCCACGAGGGAGCTGTCAACAAGGCTGACTGAGAGAGTATGTCAACAATTACTGCAAAAAAGCGAGGTGTGAAAGACTTTGGACGAAACCATGATTGAGGGAGTAGTAAACTCCATCGTTTTTTCTAATCTCGAAAATGGCTATTGCGTTTTGCGCATAGATACTTTTGATGGGCTGGTGACTGCAACAGGAAATATTCCGGGAATTTCCATCGGTGAGCGCCTTGCTCTGCACGGCACTTGGACAACACATAATCAGTATGGCGAACAATTCAAGGCAGAATCTTTTGAGCTGAAACTACCAAGCGAAGCTCATGAAATTTATGCTTATCTTGCTTCCGGCGCTATAAAAAATATCGGCCCTGCCAAGGCGCAGGATATCGTGGATAAATTCGGCAATGAGGCTCTGTCCGTCATCGAAAATGAGCCGGAAAAACTGGCTAAAATCAAAGGCATTTCACTTAGGAGCGCAATTAAAATCGGTGAGGGTTACCGCCGTCAAGCCGGGCTTCGCAAGCTTATCGGCTTATTGGGCAAGTATTCCATAAAACCGGTAATTGCAACACGTGTGTATAAAGATTATGGCGATGAGGCCGCTGATGCCATTATGAACAATCCTTATATAATCGCATCTGATTTTTATGGTGCTGATTTTTCAGAAGCTGATGCTATAGCTATGGATTTGGGTTTTGAGAGCGATTGCCCTGAGAGAGTTTCCGCGGCACTTGTTTTTGAGCTTATGCATAACCTAGGCAATGGGCACACTTTTATTCCCAAGGACAAATTATCCGCGGCTACCGATGAGCTCATAGGTGCCGGTTACGATATAATAAGTGACGCTCTGGACGCGCTTTGTGAATGCGGTGATGTTGTAATTGAAAGCATTGCAGGTGTGGACGCTTGTTATCTGCGTCATATGTTTGAATCTGAGGAATATATCGCAGAGCGCATTATAAAAATGGCATCTCATAGCAGCGATCCGCAACTATCTTCCAATCTGCCTGATATTATCAATGAGATCGAACAAAATGAAGATATCAAATTTGCACAAAAACAACTTGAAGCACTAAAAATTGCCGCTCTGAGCGGAGTCATGGCACTCACCGGCGGCCCGGGCACCGGTAAAACAACTACAGTCCGCGGCATTTTAAAGATATATGAGTCACTTGGGTTAAAGACTTTGCTATGCGCTCCGACAGGCAGAGCTGCAAAGCGTTTGGCCGAGTCTTGCATGTGTGAGGCCGCTACAATACACAGGCTCTTAGGTACAACCCCCGGCGACGAGGGGGAGCTTATATTCGAGCATGATGAGGATAATCCCTTAAATGCTGATGTGGTTATAGTTGACGAATCATCAATGCTTGATGTCTTACTTATGCGCTCACTTTTAGCGGCAATGAAATTCGGAAGCCGGCTTATCATGGTCGGGGATGCCGATCAATTACCGGCTGTTGGGCCGGGAAATGTTTTTTCCGACATACTCCGAAGTGAAGTCGTTCCGATTGTCTCTTTGTCAGAGATATTCAGGCAAGCGGCAGACAGCGGCATTGTTCGGTCGGCTCATAATGTAATAAACGGCGTGATGCCTGATTTTTCAGAAAAATTTCCTGATTTATTTTTCATGCGGCGTGACTCGGAAGAAAAACTGGCCGAGACGGTGGCTGAGCTATACGGCGAGCGATTGCCGAAAAATATGGGCATCGACCCCTCTCTTATTCAGGTTCTGTCACCGACCCGAAAGCGGGCAGCCGGTACTGTTATGTTAAATGAGCGGCTTCGCGAGACGGTGAATCCGAGAAGTCCGCATAAAAAGGAAAAGCAGCACGGTGATTTTGTATTTCGCATCGGCGATAAAGTTATGCAAATTAGAAACAATTATGATATAATGTGGAAAACTCATGATAATCGTTTTGAGGGCATTGGTGTCTTTAATGGTGATGTTGGTGTTGTTAGGGATATAGACATTGAGCGGGAAACGCTTACTGTCGATTTTGACGATAAGCTTGTAACGTACTTGTTTGAACAACTTTCTGAGCTTGAACCCGCATTCGCTATGACAGTGCATAAGTCACAAGGCAGTGAGTATCACGCAGTCATTCTTGCTATGACCGCCGCTGCTCCGCCGCTGCTTACGCGCGGTGTGCTTTACACAGCTATGACACGGGCAAAGAATTTGCTCGTCATTGTCGGAACTCCCGCTGTAATGGCACAAATGGTAAGCAATGACAGAAGACTGAGGCGGTATAGCGGACTCAGAGCCAGACTGGCGATGCAGCACACGAAAAACCAAGATTCTAAATTGTAGGATAGCCACAAACCGCCGACGATATAAGGGAGGCATTGCATGAGTTTTCTTGCTTCGTTGTTGGATCTTCTGTTTCCGCCCAAATGCGTATTTTGCGGAAAAGTGCTCAGCAAAGGCGATGAGGGCCTTTGTACCAAGTGTACAGAGTCATTGCCGTTTACCGATAACTTCGGTAAGCAAGACGGCGGGCATCATGATTTTTGTATCTCTCCGCTTCATTATAGCGGTGCAGTGCGAAAGTCCATCCTCCGCTTCAAGTTTAAAGGTGCTTCCGCATATGCAGAGACCTATGGCAAACTTTTGGCGGAGTGCATAAACGAATGCCCTGATCTAAAGTACGATTTTATTTCATGGGTTCCGCTCAGCAGCAAACGCGAGCGCAGCCGCGGTTACGATCAGGCCATGCTGCTCGCACTGGCGACAGCTCTTGAGCTGCATGATGTAGCTGTCGAAACACTCAAAAAACCGCACGATGTTCAGGCACAGTCTGAACTGGTGGGCAAAGAGCAGCGAAGTTTTAATATTTCAGGAGCTTATGAGGCAGCCGATCCGGAACTTATTTCCGGCAAGTGCATTCTTCTTATTGATGATGTTGTTACAACCGGAGCAACCTTAGATGAATGTGCTAAAGTTTTACGCACTGCCGGAGCTCATAAAGTTATATGCGCAGCACTTGCGCGGGGAGAGTAGTAAATGATTTTTGGCGGAAGAGATATCGGCATCGATTTAGGAACAACATCTGTCCTTATATCCACGAGAGGCAAGGGCGTTATATTACGTGAGCCTGCCGTGGTCGCGATTGATAGAAACACAGGTCGCTTACTCAATGTAGGCATGGCTGCACAACGGATGCTTGGCAGAACACCCGGCAACATTGTCGCCATCCGTCCCATGAATAACGGCGCAATTTCCGACTATGATATGACAGAGCGTATGCTTAAAGAATTTACCAGAAAAGCCCTGTCATTCTCACTTATAAAACCCAGAATAATCATATCCGTGCCGTCCGGCATCACAGAGGTTGAAGAGCGCGCTGTTATTGACGCGGGAGTTGCCGCCGGTGCGCGAAAAGTGTATCTTATGGAAGCTCCGCTCGCCGCTGCGATAGGCGCGGGCCTCGATATCGCCAAACCGGATGGTCACATGGTCGTTGATATAGGCGGCGGCACTACCGACATTGCTGTGCTTTCGTTGCAAGGCGTTGTCCAGTCAGAGTCGCTGAAAGCAGGCGGCGCGGCATTTGACGATGCACTGATTAAATATATAAAGCGTAAGCACAATGTACTTATCGGCGAAACCACCGCGGAAGAACTGAAAAAAGGTATCGGCTGCGTTTTCCCCCGCCCCGAATCTATGGCTGTCGAAGTTAAGGGCCGCTGTCTGCACACAGGTTTGCCGCGGGTTGTAGCTGTCAGCACCACGGACATCCTCGAAGCATTCGAAGATGTTACCGAGAGCATAATCGAAGCTATCCATAATGTTCTTGAAAACACTCCGCCCGAACTTGTCGCAGATATCTCTCAAAACGGCATTGTTCTCACCGGCGGCAATTGCCTGTTATGGGGCTTTGACAAACTTGTTCAGAGCCGGACTAATATTACAACTCATATCGCCGATGATGCCGACCTCTGTGTAGCCAACGGGCTCGGCAAGGCTCTTAATTGGATTGGAGAAATGACAGAGGGTACAATAAATCTTGCACGGAAACGGCAGATGCACGTTTAATAATTGACAATTGATAATTGACAGTTGACAATTGGTAGTAACAAAACACCCGCCGTCTGCGACGGCACCCTCTTTACTAAAGAGGGCGGGGTGGGAATTAAACAAATAACTGCATAAAAGGGAGGAAAAAATTTAGCAATGGCAAAAAAACAATTCAAATCCGAATCAAAAAGACTGCTCGACCTGATGGTCAACTCTATCTACACTCATAAGGAGATTTTTTTACGTGAGCTGATATCGAACGCCTCTGACGCAATCGACAAGCTCTGCTACATCTCCCTGACAGATGATAAAGTCGGGCTTACTCGGGAAGATTTTAAAATCACTGTCAAGGCAGATAAAGAAAACCGTACGCTTACCATCACCGACAACGGCGTAGGCATGACTGAAAAAGAGCTCGAAACGAATCTCGGCGTTATCGCAAAAAGCGGCTCGCTCCAATTCAAAAAAGACATGGAAGACAAGCCTGAAGACATTGATATCATCGGGCAGTTCGGCGTTGGCTTTTATTCTGCATTCATGGTCGCGTCACGCGTTACGGTCATAACAAGGGCTTATGGAGAAGATACCGCCTACAAATGGATTTCCGAGGGCTCTGCCGGTTACACTATAGAACCGTATGAATGTGATCAAAAAGGCTCCGGCACTGATATAATCATCGAAATCAAGCCTGACAGCGATGATGAAAATTACAGCGAATATCTGGAAGAATATAAGCTCCATAATCTGGTCAGAAAATATTCCGATTATGTCCGCTGGCCGATATATATGGATGAGACAAAGAGGCGTGAAGTCGAAACAGACGAGGTCGATGAGGACGGCAACAAAAAGAAAATATGGGAAGACTACATAGAACTCGAAGTCATCAACAGCCGTATCCCGATTTGGCAGCGTCCGAAAAGTGAAGTCTCAGACGATGAATGTTTTGAATTTTACAAAGAAAAATTCTTCGACCATACCGACCCGACCGCTATTATCCGTGTGTCGGCAGAGGGCCTTGTCAGTTATCAAGCGATGCTGTTCATCCCCGCAGTTGCGCCATACGATTATTTTACTCGTGAGTATAAACCGGGGCTTCAACTGTACTCATCCGGCATTATGATAATGGAACATTGCGCTGACCTGCTGCCTGAGCATTTTCGCTTTGTGCGCGGTGTCGTCGAATCTCCTGATTTTTCGCTTAATATTTCCCGTGAAATGCTTCAGCATGACCGTCAGCTCAAGATTATTGCAACAAATATCGAAAAGAAAGTCAAAGCTGAGCTCAAGAAACTCTTAAATGATGACCTCGAAAAATATGAGAAGTTTTATAAGGCATTCGGAATACAGCTCAAGTACGGCATCACCAACTCTTTCGGCACCAATAAAGACATGCTTTCTGACCTTATAATGTTCTATTCTTCAAAGGCCGGAAAACTCATCACGCTCACTGAATATGTAAAAAATATGCCCGAAGAACAGAAGTATATCTACTATGCATCCGGCGAAAACGTGACCATGCTTGAAAAGCTTCCGCAGGCAGAACAGGTGCGCGATAAAGGATATGAGATTTTTTATCTCACGGAAGAGATTGATGAATTTGTTATACGCGCTCTCGGAAATTTTGAGGAAAAAGAGTTCCGCTCTGTAAACGATGGAGATCTCGGACTTGACAGCGAAGAGGATAAGAAAGAACTTGAGCAGCAAGAATCCGATAACAAAGAGCTTCTTGAGTTTGTAAAAGAGTCGCTTGACGGCAAGATTGCAGCGGCGAAGCTATCGACGAAGCTCAAGAGTCACCCTTGCTGCTTGGCGGCACAGGGCGAAATAAGCCTTGAGATGGAAAAATATTTCAAGTCCATGCAGGGCCGTGCAGACGGAATGCCGGAGGACATGATGAAAGCACAAAGAGTGCTTGAGCTCAATGCTGAACATGCGTCATTTAAAGCGCTCAAGGAAACATTTTCCGGCGATAAAGACAGAGCTGCCAAATATGCAAAGGTACTTTACGGTCAAGCTCTTCTCACCGCAGGTGTTCCGCTCGAAGATCCTAATGAGTTTTCAGAGCTTGTCAGCGAATTGTTGTTTGGATAGTTTTTACGAGGCGGCCGTTTCCGGCCGCCTCTGCAATTTTTAGAGCGCATCAAGACGAGGGGTTGTGTTTTTCGATTCCCAAAGCGAGTTTTACACTATCTACATATTTTTTTGACAATATTGTACTATCCAGAACTAAAAATATACTGTATAATGTATTTCGTGTCATCGAATGACACAAGAAAATTACTTAAAGCAAACACTAAGGAGAATGAAAAAACGATGAAACTACTCAAAGCAATCACCCTATTAGTTCTGTGCATTGGCTTGATCGCAGCCTTAGCCGCATGCGGCAACGGCGACACAGACACACCCCCCACCCCTGCAACAGACGCAAACAACGAAGATGCAAATGGAGTCGTCCGGATCGACACATTGCGCGTAGCATTTGTACCATCCCGTGAGCCTGACGAAATCATAGCAGCTACCGAACCTCTCGGTAATTTAATCATCGAAGAGATGGCAAATCACGGTTTCGAAATCGCAAATGTAGACATTACCGTCGGAACTACATTCGAAGCAGTCGGCGAAGCTCTGTCAGCCGGTTCCATAGATGTAGGATTTATACCGGGCGGAACATATGTACTGTTTGACGACGGTGCTGAAGTTATCCTTGCTGCGACCCGCTTTGGGCTGAGCAACGATTCACCCGATCCCCGTGACTGGAACCAAAACGTACCTACAGAAAACACAGAAGAACAAGTTTCTTTCTATCGCTCAATCATAGTCGCCGGACCATCACCCATAGGCCGTGAACTTGCTGAAATCGTAAACTCAGGTCAAGAACTGACTTGGGACGATCTCAACCGTGCAACATGGGGCGTAATGGGTGTCTCTTCACCTGCCGGTTACATTTACCCTGCACTTTGGCTGTATGAAAACTTCGGTCAATCCATCCCGCACCTGGATCTTGTTCTGCCTGCGGATTCATATGCAACCGGATTTGCACGTCTGGCAGCAGGTCAAATAGACATCATCATCACATTTGCAGACGCACGTATGGGCTTTGCCGAGCGTTGGCAAGATGAGTTCGGCATGGAAAACACAATTTGGGATGACACCGATCTGGTCGGCGTTACAAACCCAATCTTCAATGACACAATCAGCGTGAGCCGCGTTTCAAGCAATATGACTCCTCAGCTCCGCGATGCCCTGCAAACTGCATTTATCAACATCGGCAACTCTGATGCCGGACGTGAAGTTATTGCAATCTACAACCACTTCGGTTATGTTCCCGCCACATCTTCCGATTATGACTCAACTCGTGCCGCGCAAGCACTGATCCGCGATTTGACATCATGATTTCGTTTGAAAACGTAACTAAAGTATATCCAAACGGCGTAAAAGCCCTCGATGGTGTGACACTAAACTTTACCCAAGGTGAGTTTGTTGCCATCATCGGGCGCTCCGGCGCCGGAAAATCAACCCTCATCCGTGCCATCAACAAGATGCATGACATCACTGATGGCACATTGACAGTGGATAGTGTCCATGTAAATCAGCTAAAGGGCAAGTCTCTTAGAGAGTTCCGTCATGAGATCGGTATGATTTTCCAATCTTTTAATCTGGTAAATCGAACAACGTCAATAAAAAATGTTCTGGCGGCCAGAGTTCCGAAAATGCCGTTTTTCAGAGTCCTTTTCGGCTTATTTCGCAAAGAGGACAAAATCGCTGCACTTACCGCCCTTGACAAAGTAGGAATCCTCGAAAAAGCGTATACCCGCGTCGATCAGCTATCAGGCGGTCAGCAGCAGCGTGTTGCACTTGCCAGAACCTTAGTCCAGAATCCAAAGGTCATCCTTGCTGATGAACCTGTCGCAGCGCTCGACCCTGTAACAGCTAAACAAGTTATGGATTATTTTCTGAGCATCAACCGGGAGCTCGGCATCAGCATCTTGATAAACATACACCATGTTGAGTTGGCGCTTGAATATGCCGATCGTATCATCGGAATCAGAGATGGAGTTGTGCTCTTTGACGGCCCGCCCGATAAAGTAGACGAGAATGTCATCCACCAGATCTACGGCGGAGAAACGGAGGCTGAATCGGCATGATTTCACGCATCTTTAAGCCTAAAATAATC
>Ga0123355_10018871_pt1 | contig 10966 bp, 10 predicted proteins | sample TergutEmb28metaG_3_FD_89872 | JGI IMG/M metagenome (GOLD analysis project Ga0123355, IMG submission 89872) | Embiratermes neotenicus P1 segment gut microbial communities from Petit-Saut dam, French Guiana - Emb289 P1 | ecosystem: Host-associated > Arthropoda: Insects > Digestive system > Gut ...
ATGTGTTTCAATTGAGATTACCTCCGTGGAATTTGAGTTGTCAAAATTTAATTATAACGCAAACTACGCGTTGAAATGATGCAAGGTAATTGTTGGCTTTCGCCACCCATCATTATACACAATCGGCGAAAAAATTACAAGCGTTTTTCGATAAATTTTTTCTTGCGCTCATCTAAAAATAATGTTATGATAATAAAAATTAAAGTTAAGGAGATATCTCAAATGAGTAAAAAAGCAAAAGAAAACATTATATGTATTTTAGCAGGACTCCTAGTATGTCTTATAGGATTTATATACATGTCTGCAACGGGCAGGATTGAATTATACACTGCTACCCAACAATACGCGCAAGTAGAGGTAGTGGAAACAAGGATAGAACGGCATGCTGGTATAGGTCGTGGCTCTTCCTACATTGTTGCCTTTGAATTTCCTGATGGCTCGGTGAGGGAGTTTAACCTCCTAGGGTTTGGTCGAAGAAGGACTTTCAACTCTATACAAGTGGGAGATACAGGCATACTTACTTTCAGAGAACAATCAAACATCGAAGAAATTACAAGCCCGGGAATGCGCCGTAGCGCTAGGCGCTTTGTAAGTTTCGAAAGAACCGCCGCCGATTCGGGCGAGTGAGGTTGTGTGGATTTCGGGAAAAAATTTTGAAAATTGTTGTTGACAAGTGTGAATTGTTGTGATATAATGTGTTCCGTTGGTCGTGCGAATAAGGCGCGGCGCAACGAGGAGGAATACCGAAGTGGTCATAACGGGGCGGTCTTGAAAACCGTTAGGGCGCAAGCCCACGGGGGTTCGAATCCCTCTTCCTCCGCCAATCGAAAAGCCTATAACCACAAGGGTTACAGGCTTTTTGTTTGCTTGTTTTTAGGGTTGTGTCCTTACTCACGTCCATACCGTGTCCTTAACACGATTGTTTTACCTTGATTTGGATTGCTCTAATTTTATCTAAATTGATTTTTCAACTCGAAACACGCTGTATAAAACTACTCATTCTTGCCGCGCTTTCAGCTTTCATTGTGTCTGTAACATGTCCATATACATCTAAAGTAAATGCCGCTGTATGATGTCCTAGTGATTCTTGAACCGTTTTTATATCATCACCCGACTGTATCGCCGCAACAGCATAAGAGTGGCGTAAATCGTGAAATCTCAACTCTGGTACACCTATTTTCTTAACAATTTTTTTATAATGCTCCCATACATTGCGAGCTGTTAAATGTCCTCCGAATTGGTTTGTAAACACTAAATCCCACTCGTTATTCCAAACACTTCCGCTCTTTAATTTTGATTCTGCTTGTACGGTTTTTAGTTGTTTAAGTCTTTGCATTACTTCCACAGCAGGGGTTATTTTACGAGTTTTATCATGTTTTATTGATGTCAAGCCATACAGTGTTGCGGACGCTGACAGTATCGGCTATTGGGCTGTAAGTGCAGTAGACAGACTAACAGCACAAGATATATTGCGTGGAAGACCAGACGGCAACTTTGACCCTCAAGGCTTGGCAACTAGGGCAGAAATTGCTACTGTTTTGTTCAGAATGGTTGAAAGATAAAAATAGAGAAACTATATACGAAATGAAAAAATCTATTATATTAGGGAAAATCTCGCTCATAAATGAGCGAGATTTTCTTGTTTTTCCAACAGTTCCGGCAAGACAGCTATTGATTTCTTTGATTGCTCGATACGAACCAAAGAAGGCCGTGAGCAGCACCAATTTCAGTTTTTTATAAACGCCCTTCAACATCTTAAACGGCACACCGCAGTCAATTAAAATAACTTCGTTGATAATACTGCCCCAACTGCGGCGAAGGGGATAATCCTAAACTTTCCCCTAACAGTCCTCCGGCGAGAATAGTTCCCGCATCACACTCTTGCAAGTCGGGATTTATCGCAACGGCTGATAATATAGAGCCGATAAAACGTTGCGCCCGATTAGGTTCTTGTAACGTGCCGTGTATGAGCTTTTGATAACCTTTCGTCTGTATGGCTTCGCTGAATTTTGGCTGTTGTGGTTTCTCTGACTGATTTTGATTACCCGCCATTGTACGATTCCTCACTTTCAATATTAAAGATTTCTTTCATAAATTTCTCGTTTTTCTCCCGAACCACAGTATCAAGCGGAAGTTAATCATTCCGAAATCCTTGCCTGTCAACTCGCCATTGCAAAAATCGCAAAATTCGGGTGTGGGAACAGGCGGTATGGCCTCAATATTAGTTGGCGGCGACTCTGTGCTTATAGCCGGAATTGAGTTTACCGGAGTCGTTGTTCGCCTACTTCTCGTTGACGACGACTTTGTGCCGCCGTTTTGATTTTTCTTTGTGGAATTTTGTTTTTTTGGTGTAGCCATATTTGATATACCCTCCTGTACGCTGGTTTTATTGCCTTTTAGAAAAGTATAAAATACGAAAATTGGAATTTAATTAGCGTTTGATTTGTATTTAATTTATTTTTATTTGTTTTTGATTAGCGTTTTCAGACAAAGCGACAAAAAAACAATCACTTCAACAAATTGAAGTGATTGCAGGAATGGGATATGTAATTTATTCAGGTATTCCTCTGAAACAATAGCCAAAGTTTCGCTCGTTCTCAATAAGAGAGGGGTCTTGAAGTTTTTGCTGTATCTTGTGAATATGGAAAACTACCTTTTTATCGTCCTCTAAACCAAGATAAGGCTCGTCCCAATTATTCTCATAGATTTTCTCATAGCTTAAAACCCGCCCGTGATTTTCTACCAAGTACAATAGAATATCGTATTGTTTTGCAGTTAGCTTAATCTGTTTGTCTTCCACAAATACCTGTCTGCGAGTTAGCCAAAGTTTCAAATTACCAACCACAATCTGATGCGGAGTTTCTTCGGTTTCCGGCTCTATGTAACGCCGCAAATACAAATTAACATGAGCGGCAAGTAATTCCTCGTCAACAGGCGTGTACATATAATGTACTGCCCCGTTGTGTATGGAATTAACAATAATATCTGCTTTTTTGTCCGAACAGATTATCATAATGGGTATCTGGGTATGCCTGTACAAATATTCAATCAGCAAATCAGGTTTCATTTTCTTAACAACGGAAGCGGCGATTATGGTAAAGAGCGGCGTATTAACGGCATAGAACATTAACGCTTCCTCGACTGTTTTTGCCAAATAAATGTCGGTTTCACGTTCAAACCTATCTTTTATTAAGTTGAAGGTGTCGGATTGGTTATAACGCGTTTTACGCGCTTTATCGTCCTATTCGCTATTTGTTGGTGCCGTTTTATTTGCTGGTATATGGTTTCTCCTTGACCTATACGCGTATCCACGCGGCGGTAACAATCGGTGACGATGACTGGGGCACAAGAACAGTTGTGGACGAAGAACAAGTTCCCGTGGAAGAAGAGCAAAAAGTTGCGCTGCACAAATCGGTGGCGTAATTTTAAGTAATATTTTCATTTTCAAAAAAATAAGTGTTGACATTTTATAAAAATAGTGATATAGTAAACAAATTGAGGCTTGAATTATGCGGTTTCGCGCAATTTAAGTTCGAAAAAATTTAAGTAGAATGTGTCACGCGCTTGAGTGAAAATTCCTCTCGCGCAGTCGCGGAATAGGGTGCAAATCCCTGCGAACAGGTCACTGTGAAGCGGCGCGGTTGTTAATTAACCGCCGCCGATAAGTCAGATACGTTGTGATACGTCACTTGCTTTCCTCGGACGAAGCAAAGTGTTTTGAAGTGTGCTGACTATTAGGTTGTAACTACAATTATGCACTTATTTGAACACGTTTCGTCTGTAATGACGAGGCGTGTTTTTGCGTTTCTGATTGGAAAGTAATCAAGCGGAGGTGAGTCAACCTGGAAAGATTAATTTAAGCATTTTGACGCGCGAAATTTACATATAAAAAATCGAGGAGCTTATTTATGAAAAAAATTAACAGGTTAATTGCGGTGCTTTTAACAATTGCTATGATGCTTACGGTTTTGCCTGCAATCGTTGCGGCAGACGGAGATGATAACGGGTACATCACGGTTCACATGAGTTTTGAAGGTTTTACAATCGGACACGGGTTTTTTGTTGAGCCGACCGCCATGCGTATTCCTGCAGGTTCGACGCTTGAAGCGCCTACACGCGCACTTTTGACCGACAACGGTTTTACGTACTCAGCTATTGGGGCAGGAACCGCGAACTTTGGCATAAGCAGAATACGCGGACTGAATGCTCAAACCGCAACGGTTTCGCCGGAGTTGGAAGCGAAAATCCTCGAAGGAATTTGGGGTTTTATGTGGGATACATTCACTCCCAACGGTAGCGCTGACGGTTCTTTGGGGAATTCTGACTTTTTCATGATGGCCGGATGGATGTTTACAATAGAGCATCATTTGCCCGATGTTTTCGCAGGGGGGATTGCGCTAAACGATGGAGACGTAATTCGATGGCAATTTTCGTTAATGGCCGGTCCTGATATCGGTTTCGCAATGCAGGGAATGGGTCTTGCGCTTTACGAACATGTGGATAAATCCGATTTGATTCGAGCGTTATCTACGCCGGGAATCACTAACGAGGCGAGGGAAGCCGCGCTTGCGGTGATTATCAACCCGTTCGCGACGGTGGCTGAGGTTACGGAAGCGATTGAGGAAATCGAGGAAACTGCTGTAATTACGACTGAATACATCACGGTTTTTGTTAGTTTCGAGGGATTTAATCTCGGTCATGGGTTCTATGTTAAACCGACGGCGATAGAGGTTCCCGTGGGAACGTCGGCGATGGATGCTTCTCTCGCGGTTTTGCGCGGAGCAGGGATTCAGTACGGCGTTATGGAGTTTGTGTTTGAAGGTGTTTATGGCAGGGCTTTGGACCGAATTTACGGAATTCATCCGGGAATTGCGCCGAATCCACCGGAATATATCACGATAACGCTTGGCGCAAGCGCGGGTGACGGTTCTCTTGGCGCGTTTGATTATGCGCCTTTGTCGGGTTGGTTGAATACGGTGAATCATCATAAGCCGTTTGTCGGAGCAGACGCTTATACGGTGGTTGCGGACGATGTAATTCGTTGGCAGTTTAGCGTTGATGGGCTTGGCGGAGATATGGGGATTATTGGCGAGTTCGGCGGCTGGGGGTTTGAACTTTACGAACACGCGGACAAAACTGCGTTGATTCGCGCGATGTTCGCGGACGGAGCGCGTGAGTCGGCGATTCCGAACGCGCTTGATGTGATTATCAATCCGTTGGCGACGGCGAACGAGGTTCAAGCGGCGATTAACGCACTGCTAATGCCCGATTGGGAATACGCAATGAATCGCGCGTTTGAGCGGATTGTTACGCATATAGCTGAGCCCGGAGTCAGATATATTGGTGGAGAATGGGCGGTTTTAACACTTGCGCGGGCAGGGGTGATAACAGCGAAAGACCCTTGGCTTCAAAGTTGGTTTAAGGATTTGGACAATACGTTTACTCAAGTTGCCGAGTTGATTGAAAGTGGTTACAACATCCAAAATCCTCCGACGACGAGCACTTTTCCTGAGGGATTACGAAGATGGACTGATTTTCAGCGCGTAACGCTTGCTCTTACTTCGTTAGGGTTTGACGCGACAGACTTCAACGGACACGATTTAACTGAACTTTACAGAATGTATGTCCCGGATAGTCAGCGACACAATCTTAATCGAACGGTTAACGTGGATATTTTTGCGTTGCTCGCTCTTGATTCGCTGGATTACGAGGGTGACAGAACGCCTTTCATAGAAGCGATTCTAAGAGTTGAACGCAATCCGGCCGGCTGGTCTCTTGCCGGCAATCCCGACCCGGAGATTACGGGTATGGCGCTTGCGGCGTTCGCTCCGTACTACGATAGCAATGCTGAGGTTCGCGCGGCGGTTGACCGCGCGGTTGATTGGCTTGCGGCGGCTCAAAACGAAAATGGCGGTTGGGGTACAAACGCGCACGGTCCGGCTCAAGTTATTGTTGGGTTGACGGCTTTGGGAATTGACCCGACGAACGATTCACGGTTTATTACCGAAAGCGGCAACACGCCGATTTCCGCGCTTTTGAGCTTCCAAGATGAGGCGACGGGAGGATTTCTTCATGGTACGGGCATTAATGTGGGCGTTAATCAAATGACTACCGAGCAGGCGGCTTACGCGCTTGTTGCGTATTGGAGATTCCGAAACGGGATGAATTCGCTTTATGACATGCGTGACGCGGAGCGGCAGGGAATTATGGCTGTGGAAATGGACAACCGCCGAATTGTTCGAGTGGACGTGAATTTGATTGACGCGGACAGCGCGGTTTTGGTTGTTTCGACATTCGATGGAAACGGCAGATTTAACGGGTTCAGCGGATTTGTTCCGGTTACTGAATCGGGTTGGAGGAATATGAATTTCGATATTCCCAACGAAGCCGCGACTTGGAGAGTTATGCTTTGGAATTGCGAAAAATTAATGCAACCGCTTGACTTTGCGCCGCTGAGGTGGTAAAATAAATGCGAGGTGTTGAAATGAAAAGATTACTTGCGATAATGTTAATTTTGGCGATGGTGTTTGCATTGCCGACGTTTGGCGCGACGGATTATGATTGCGGCGAGTTGCTCGATGGCGAGGAAGTTGCGGTTGCTGAAACGCCGTTAGATGACTGCGATGACTGCGATTTCGATGATGAATCAGAGCCGGAGTTGTGTGAATTTTGCGACGAACTTGACTGCGACGGTGATTGCGAGCAAGGCTCGGAAGCTTGCGAGGATTGCGGTGAACTTGACTGTGACGGCGATTGCGATGACGTTGTGGAGTGTGACGTTGACTGCGATTGCGCGGATTGCGACGACGGTTCGGGGAACTATAATACCGGCGGCGGTTGGAGTCCGCAACCTGCGGTTCGACATGCGACAATTGTTGTCGGCGACCCGAACGCGCGTGAGGACGAAGGGCAAACTCGAGTGTTTTTTGCGCGGCAGACGTTTGAACTTGAGCCGGGCGAGACGGCGTATAGCTTGCTTCACCGTACGGGATTGAGCATTAGTTCGCGCGGTCATGTTGCTTGGGGCGGAATGTATGTTGACGGAATCAACGGATTCGGCGAGTTTGACGACGGACCGTTGAGCGGCTGGAAGTACAGCGTTAACGGCTATTTCCCCGGTTTTTCATCGGCGAATTACGAGTTGCGGGACGGCGATAGGGTTGAGTGGTTGTTCACCCGTGATTTGGGCAGCGATGTTCTTGGCGGCTGGATTGACGATGATGACGAAACGGAGAATCCGACCAACCCGAACGACTCGGACGAATCGGCGAACAACACCGGCAGCGGTTCGTTTGAATTTCAAGGAAATAATACAGAAAATACGGAAAATGAAGATGAATATATAGAAGAAATAGTTGATGATGTTGTCAAAATTGAATGGGAAAATCCGTTTTCAGATGTTGCGGAGGACAGTTGGTTCTATGAATATGTGAGATTCGTTAACGTGAACGAACTTATGAACGGCATCTCGGCGGACGAGTTTTCGCCGAACACCAATCTTTCTCGAGCGATGATGATTACGATTTTGGCGCGGATTGCCGATGTTGATACGAACGGTGGCGAAACCTGGTACAGCGTTGCCGTTGAATGGGCGATGGAAAACGGCATAAGTGACGGCTCGGCGTTGCAGGAAAACGTTACGCGTGAGCAGATTGCGGTGATGTTGTGGCGAACACTTGACAATGAACCATTGACAATTGATTGTGAATATTCAACGGGATTTGCGGCTGCGCACACTGGTAGATTTTCGGACTGGAACACTATTTCCAATTGGGCGATTGCGGCGATGTTTTGGGCGAGTTCGAACGGAATTGTTGCCGGGCGAACAATGTCAACGCTTGCGCCGCAAGGGTTTGCGACCCGCGCGGAAGCGGCGGCGATTTTGCAGAGATTTATGGAAATGACGTAGGAGACGAATTAACCGTCCAGTCAAGTATAATTGCGGGCGGGCTGACCCCGCCCCTACAAGGAGAATTGCTATGCGTAAATTAATCTCACTTCTAATAATTATCACGCTAACGCTAACTGTGTTTGCAATGCCCGCAAACGCGGTTACGCGCGATGAGTTGGACGTTATAATCGCCGAAACGGTGGAGTATTTGCTCCGAATGGTGCCGAATCCGCAAGTCGGTTCAGTCGGCGGAGAGTGGGCGATGATTGGGCTTGCGCGGTCGGGAGTTGAAATTCCCGACGCGTTTTTCCATAATTATTTCGCGAATGTGGAACGGTATGTTCGTGAGCGTGACGGCGTTTTGCACAACGTGCGGATTACCGAGTATTCGCGGCTGATTCTTGCGTTGACGGCGGCGGGATTTGACCCGCGCGACGTTGCGGGATTCGACTTGACGTATCGCCTCGGCGATTTCGACCGCACGATTTGGCAGGGAATTAACGGCCCGGTTTTCGCGCTCTTGGCGTTGGATAGCTTGGATTACGCCATTCCGACCAACAATTCTGCCGAAGTTCAATCAACGCGTGAGATGTTCGTTGGTGAAATTTTGCGGCGGCAATTGACCGACGGCGGTTGGAACTTGACTGCGGGATTCGGCGGACCGCCTGCGGCGCATGAGGTTGGCGATGCTGACTTGACCGGAATGGCGCTTCAAGCGTTGGCGAAATATCGGGAAAATCCCGATGTCGCGGCGGCGATTGAGCGTGGATTGGCGTTTTTGTCGGAAACTCAAGATGCCGACGGCGGATTCTCGAGCAGTTTTTCGCAAAGCGGCTCGGCGGTTGAGAGCGTTGCGCAGGTTTTGGTCGCGCTTGTTGAGTTGGGAATTCCGATTGACGACCCGCGATTTATCAAGAACGGCAACACTTTGGTGGATAATATTTTGAGCTATCGCTTGCCGGACGGGAGTTTTCGGCATTCGCGTGAGCAAGATGGAAATAATTTGATGTCAACCGAGCAGGCGTTTTACGCGCTTGTCGCGGCGGCGCGCTCGCTTGACGGACGGAATAGCTTGTATCGAATGAGCGATACGATTAAACGCGGCGAGTTTGTGGTTGAGCCGACTGTTGGGTTGCCGGGTAAGCACGCCGATATTCGCCGAGTTGAGGTTGTAACGCCGAACCGTGTGTTTGCTGATGTTGCGCTGAATTTACCGAATCGGCGGGCGATTGAGCAACTTGCTTCGCGCGGGATTATCAACGGACGAACCGAATTCGAGTTCGCGCCCGAAGCGACAATGACTCGCGCCGAATTCGCGGCGATTATCACGCGTGGACTTGGGTTGCCAAATCGGCACATCAATGTTTTTGACGATGTTCAAGCTAACGATTGGTTCGCAACTGCTGTTGGAACGGCGTTTTACTATGAAATTATCACCGGAGTTTCGGCGACCGAGTTCAACCCGAACGGAACGATTACGCGGCAGGAAGCGGCGGTTATGGTGGCTCGAGCGGCGCGGCTTTGCGGAATGGATACGAGTTTGAGCGAATCGGAAATTTTGAATATTTTAGCAATTTTTGGTGATTCCCGCACGCCTGCAGATTGGGCGCGAAGTTCGCTTGCGTTCGCGTACAGTTCGGGGATTTTGGACGATTCGGAGTTCTATATTCAGCCGGAAATCCCGATTTTACGGGGCGAAATTGCTGAAATGTTGTATCGATTGTTAGAAAGGGCGAATTTATTATGATAGAAACGCTGAAAAAACATAGAGTGAAAATCATTGTCGCGCTTGTGATTGCGGCGGTTTTGGTGGCCGCGTTGGCGATGGACGATTTCTTTGGATTGCGCACGATTAATGCGGTTCCCGATGTTCCGATGACTGATGTTATGGGCGGCGAGTGGGATGGTGAAACGGTCGTTTTGGGCTATCAAGTGGAGGAAGAAGCGGACGTTTCGTCGGTAGATGAAGAAGATTCGTTGGCAGATTACGATGTTGCAGAATCACCCGAAACGACTGAGACAGTTGAGGTTCGACATCCTGAAACTCAGCACGACACAACTCATTCGGTGGGTTCAGCGCACCTTGCGCACGCTGCTGCGCGAACGCCTGTTGAACCTGAAAATATGGTTCGCGGCGACGGTTCGTTTTACGTTACGCTGTCGGTGCGGGTTGATACTTTGCTCCACAATATGCATCTGCTTCACCGCGATAAGCACGAACTTGTGCCGGAAAACGGCGTGATTTTCTTCTCGGCAAACGTTCGCGCATATGAGGGTGAGAGCGTTTTCAACGTGCTTCAACGCGAGATGCGGCGGCGCGGAATCCACATGTCGTCGAGGTTTACGCCGGTTTTCAACTCGGCGTATGTTGAGGCGATTAACAACATTTACGAGTTCGACGGCGGTCCGCTTAGTGGCTGGATGTATCGCGTTAATGGTTGGTTTCCGAACTTCGGTTCGTCGAGGTATTTACTTCAACCCGGCGATGTGATTGAATGGATGTATACCGTTGATTTAGGTCGTGATACTGGCGGTTATTTCCTTGGCGGCTGGCAAATGGACGAATAATTACCAATCACCAAAAATTACGATTATCACCATTTTTTACGATTTTTTTGCGGAGGAGTAAATGAATAGAGATACGTTTTCGGGATTTCACCCATCGGTGAATATGCTATATTTTACGGCGGTTATCGGGTTTTCTTTTGTTTTTTTGCATCCGATAACGTTGGCGATATCACTTGTTTGCGCGTTTGCGTATTCGGTGTACCTTAACGGCAGAAAAGCAGTACGAACCGCGTTAGTTTTTATGCTTCCGATGATGCTTTTTACTGCGATTTTGAATCCGTTATTTAACCACGCAGGTGGAGCAATTTTGGCGTATTTGCCGAACGGAAACCCTCTAACCCTTGAATCTATTGCGTTTGGTGTAGCAAGTGCGGTAATGTTGGCTACTGTGATTTCGTGGTTTGCGTGTTTTAACAAAGTTATGACAAGCGACAAATTCGTCTACCTTTTTGGGCGAGTGATTCCTGCGTTGTCGCTGATTTTGTCGATGGCGCTTAGGTTTGTGCC